>Ga0183099_1000752_pt1 | contig 21257 bp, 25 predicted proteins | sample Biomet1_FD_127788 | JGI IMG/M metagenome (GOLD analysis project Ga0183099, IMG submission 127788) | Microbial communities from bioreactor (seeded with anoxic lake sediment) at LBNL, California, USA - Biofuel metagenome 1 | ecosystem: Engineered > Bioreactor > Anaerobic > Unclassified ...
AATAAAGAAGGGATGATATTTTATGAGAGGTATTGATGTATCAGATAACAATGGAGAGGTAAATTGGCAAGCAGTTGCGGATTCGGGTGTGGAATTCGTGATGGTTGCATGCAGTTATGGAAAAACAGGTCGACATGATCGATTTCTTGAAAATGTGAACGGTGCCCATGCGGTTGGTCTTAAAGTTGGAGCCTATCATTATTCGTATGCACTTACGCCGGAAGATGCGTTATTGGAAGTAGAAAATTGCAAAGCGGCGATTGATGAGGCTGGTGTAGCGTTAGAGTTACCAGTCTTTTTTGATATGGAGGACGCAGATCACTGGAAAGAAAAGCATGATTTTGATTTTTCTCCAGAAAATGTGACAGCGATTTGCAAAAATTTTGTCGATAATATTGGCTTAAATACTGGCGTGTATGCATCATTGGATTGGTTTCAAAATTATATCGACTGGCAGGGCCTAGGTTGTTCTGTATGGAATGCGCAGTGGGGCGAAAGTGACGATATCTGCGGCTATATGTGGCAACATACCAACAAACTTGTAATTGGTGATAAAGAATTTGACGGAAATATTTTATATTAAAAATAAGGAGCGAATGAAAAATGAGTGAAGAAAACGTATCTGTAAAAAATGTGGCAGTCGGTGAAGGTACTGAAACAGCACCGTTAAAAGAACAAACTGATCTTGAAAAACTACAGGCAGCTTTGGAAAATTTGAAGCAGGCAGGAGCAACGTTATTTGCGGATCAGATTGCAGAACTTGAATCTAAGATTGAAGAAGAAAAAGCAAAAGTGGAAGCTGAAACCGAAAAAGTGATTGAAGTGGCCACGCAGACTGAACAAAGTTTTGTACAAAAATATGGTGCCGGTACTGCCAGAACGATTGAAATTGTCCTTTTGGGACTAATTTTGTACAAATTGTTCTGATAGCTCATAGATGTCTATATTTTAAATTTTATTGTGTAAGACAGGGAAACGTAAGCGGATAAAAACAAAAGCCCCTCTAATCGAATTTTAGAGGGGCAAATTTAAATAAGAGGTGGAAAAATTGAATGAAAAAAATAAAAATTATGTGCGTATCGGTGCTATTGTCCTTGGGGTTATTTTGCTCTGTGCAGTCGGTTGGATCTTGTTCCGAAGTTTACCAAATGACAGCGGAACAGTTCGAGATGTTACAGACGGACTTGACCGTACTGCAACAGAACAACGAAAAGCTCAAGAATCTCTTAACGGAGTCCAATCAGGACTTGACGACAGCCTCGGAACAGTCGGACAGCTTGAGCAATCAAATAGTGACGCTAGACAATCAGCTGACGGAATCGCAGAATCAAATAAGCGCATTAAAACAGCAGTTGATAACGCTCAAGCAGCAAACGGCAACAGCACAGACATCCTTGCAGACAGCCAACGAAGAATTAGCGAGTGCATCGGCATCCTTCAAGAAGTACGAGAAGGAACAGGAGAAAATACAAAGTAAGTTGAGGACGCAAAAGAATATATGGGAGGTTATTGCTGGGGTGGCTGTAGGTTATATAATTAAAAATATTTAATTCATAACTACTTTATATAAGATGGGTGTGATAAAATGGAATAGAAAATCCTCTATACTCAAATAGAATATAGAGGATTTTTTTATTATGATTTATAGTAAGGGGAGGTATTTAGATTAGGCAACCGTGATAGTTGGATCCCAATAAAAATAACCAAATAGATTTTGAGTTTCTCCGTCATCAGCCATTTTATATAATGCGAAATAAACATAAAAGTTTTCTGTTCCATGTTGTGAAACGTCTGACGCGATATAAGTGAAATTTATAGGCTCGTGTAAAGCAGGAAGCCCTGTTGGTTGACTGGTGTCTGGCACAGCAGCTCCAGTACGTTTAACAAAGTTATGTCTAAAAGAATTAAATACAGAGTCGCCGCTCCAATGGACAATGTTGTAAACAATTATAGCATCATCGGAATTTCCGTAGATAGAAGTTCCCCTAAAAGCGACATGATCACCAGGTAAGGCCTTGAAGGATAAATCAGCGCTTCCTTGCCCGTTATTAATGCCCCTTGGGTCAGTGCAAATCATATATTGACTCTTATGATCAATGCCTGTAGGATGGTTCATATCTTGGCTAGGGTTAGGATAATTATCTTTTACATAATCCGTATCAATTACAACCATTACATTAATATCTGCACTTGATGAGGCTAAGTCCAATTCTTCCATAACAAATAATCCCTCCAAATTTTATTATTTTACATTGAAAAATAATTGTTTAGCAGGTTATATATACTATGTTGTTTCTTAATGGACTAAATGTAGAAGACGTCTTCATATAGTATTATAGTCCTATAATACTATAATGTCACTATAAAATATCTGAAGTTTCTAACAAAAATATACAAAGGTCTATTTTGAAATAAAGGTTTTTCAGATTGTTTATAGAAACTCTTAAACATAGAAAATTAAATTAATGAAATATTAGCATAACTTATTAGAACTAATAGATGCAGCTTATTCTTAATAATGTGGAATATAACTGTGTCTTTTTTTATTAAGATTTGAGGAGGCGTAGCAATGAATATTTTTAAGAATTTTCGGCTCACTACCAAAATTGTCTTTATTATTTTATTTCTAACCCTTTCATTTTTTAGTCTGGTCGCATTTTATATTATTCCTGTATTAAAAAGTACCTTGGAGTCGGATGCTGAAGTCAAATTGAAAAATTTGACGGAAACATCATATAAGATTGTTGAGTTCTATTATGAGCAATCCCAAAAAGGTGTTTACTCACAAACACAGGCTCAAGACATGGCAAAACAGGCGATTTCAAAAATACGTTATGGTAATAATGAATATTTTTGGATTAATGATTTCACACCGACAATGATAATGCACCCAACAAGCAGCGATTTGAATGGAAAAAATCTTAGCAATATAAAAGATCCCGATGGGGTCCCTATTTTTGTTGAATTTGCTAAAGTTGCGAAAAACAATAAAGAAGGGCTTGTTCGGTATCAGTGGCCTAAACCCGGTAGTGATAAACCGGAACCTAAATTTTCATATGTAAAGGCATTTGAACCTTGGCAATGGGTTATTGGAACGGGAAATTATGTTGGGGATTTAGCGGATATACGAAATCAAATAGTTTTTAAAATTGTTATGGTGGTTCTAGGGGTAATTATTATAACACTTATATTGGTTACTATTTTCATATTAAAACCTTTAAATCAAACGTTGCACCGCATTTTAGCTTATTTAGAGGAGTTATCGCATTATAATTTTTCAAAAGGAATTGATTTGAAGCAAAAAGATGAATTGGGTGTTATAGCAGATTCTTTCAATTATATTGTAGAAAATGTTCGGTCTTTAATAAAAAACACTAAAAGTCTAGGGCAAATAGTCGTTGATGAAAGTAGCAAGATGATTAATTCGACAGAAGAAATAAATGTTGCCTCAGAACGTACGGCAATAACTATCACTGAATTAGCCAGTGGGGCAAATGAACAAGCTATTTCAACGACAAATAGTACAGAAAAGTTACAAGGCATCGTATCTCGATTAGGAAATATTAATGAAGATATTTCTTCATCTAGCAATTTGGCACAAAAAGCAAGTGAATCAATTAGAGTGGGTTCTGAGCTAGTAAAAGAGCAAGGTGGAAAAATTGCAAATAATAAAACAGTGTATGCTCAAATTGATACCTCAATATCGTCATTAGCAGATAAGTCGAAAGAAATTAATGATATTGTTTTGGTTATACAAGGAATCGCTGGACAAACAAACCTTTTAGCATTGAATGCAGCTATAGAAGCGGCCCGAGCTGGTGAACACGGGCGAGGCTTTGCTGTTGTAGCAGAAGAGGTCCGTAAACTAGCAGAACAAGTTAATTTATCAGGAACGAAAGTCATTGATATAGTAAGTGAAGTGGAAAATGGAATTCGCACAACGGCCTCACATATGGACTCGGCGACTAAAGCAGTAGAAGAGGAAGAAGAAAGTCTAAAGAAAATTGTTGATTTTTTCCAAGAAATATCAGAATCCATTAACAATATTCAAGAGAAAATAATGGCTATTTCGGAAAACTCAACGGAAATTAACAAGGAAGCTCAATCTGCTAGTAATGAAATATCTCAAATAGCAGTTATCTCAAAGAAATCTGCGCAGGGAACAGAAGATGTTGCGGCGCTGAGTGAGGAAACAGCAGCTACAATACAAGGAGTAAGTGAACGAGTCAGAAAACTAGCAGCATATACTGAAGAGTTACAGAGTTCAATTGAAAAATTCAAAGTGGAGTAGAGTATAATTTAGAGTTGCAAGGTGGTTGAGATGCTAGTAAAATGGTCAAATCAATCACCTTGTTTTTCTATTTTGAGTGGCGATTCTTATAAATGCATTACGGATTTATCTTGTAGATAGATAATCACTCATGTTATATTTAAGGAAGATTATATTGTGTTAAATGATTATTAAGGCCATAAAAGGAGAGTTTTAAATTGGTATTGTTAGTAGTTGACGTGCAAAAATTAATTGTAACAGAAAAGTTATATGAATTTGATCAATTTGTGATAAATGTTAAAAGGCTAATATCAGTTGCTCGAGAAAATGGTATTGAAGTAATTTATGTTCGACATGATGATGGGGCGGATAGTGAACTAACCAGTGGGAAGGCAGAATTTGAAATCTATGAGGAGTTTAAACCACTTGCTAATGAAAAAGTATTTGATAAATTTGTCAATAGTGCATTTAAAGACACTGGGTTATTAGAATATTTAAGAAATGAAAATGAAAAAGAGGTAATAATAATAGGTTTACAGACTGACTACTGTATAGATGCAACAATAAAAGCTGGGTTTGAACATGGAATGAAAATGATTGTACCGGCTAATACAAATTCTACGGTTAATAATCAATATATGAATGCAAAACAAAGTTATCAATATTATAATGAATTTATGTGGAATAATAGATATGCAGTGTGTGTTTCGATTGAAGAAGTAATTGAGAAGATGAAATTAAATATAAATTATTTCTCATTGGACCGTAGGGAAAACTGCTCTTGGGGTATAGGTGCATATAAATCCAGTTATAAATAGAACGTGTTCCTGCACAAAAAGTGCACAAAATATATATTTTCTATATTTTTTGTGCAAATACTAAGACATTGAAAATACTTGTGAAGCTTTTATGTTGGTGCTTTTTTGCAAAATAACAAAAGGTGATACAAACCTAAATTATATGCCGGGCATGATGTAATAAGGGTATCCTAGTAGATCATACCGCGATTTGTAAAGCTATTTAGAGGTTTATAACCTCCGTGATAAATGCATAAAAAAACATATGTTTAATCGAGATCCACGACTTGGTTAAACAAGAAAGCCTACAGAGATCCACGTTCTCTGTAGGCTTTTCGTTTTAAGTTAGAAGTATGTGTTTTATTTTAATATATGCCTATATCCAGCAGACTGGGCTTCTTTTTCCGTAAAAAACCACTGAGAAACGTGAGTTGTGCGCCCATAATATGGATCTCCAGGCAAATGATAAATCATAGTACCTTTTTTCTTATCTATATGGCCTTTGATTCCCTCTCCATTAGGGCCACCACCTTGATATGTTTTTTCGGTTGAAGCTGGATTAGTTGGTGGAGGCGTTTTCTGTGTTTGTGCAGCATCTGTCGTTGATTGGACAGCCGCTTTAGTTTGTTGAGAAACTGGTGTTGGTGCAGCATCCTTAGTTTGTTTGGCCGTAGCCGATGAGGTTGTAGAACTTGGTATGGGGTCCTTTTTTGAAGTGCCGCCACCAAATAAGCAAGAGCTTATAAGCGATAATAAAATAATAATGACTAAACAACCCAAGCAGCTATTTTTTTTAGATGGTGAAGATGTTGGACTTCTTAACACGTTTGGCGCGGGGGCGATGGCTTCGTATTCAGTATCAATAAGGGGTTGTTCCGCCTTCAATTCGGGTGGAGGGGCAATATTCTTTACTAATGATCGTTTGCATTTAGGACAATTATCCCATTGCTTTCTCATGCGATGTCCACAAAAAGGACAGGTAGTAGAACTTTTTCCAGTTGGCAGGTCAAGGCGTTGTGTAAGTTGCGTAGTCTGAGATACTTCGGTGCCGAGAATATTGCTTTTGTTGTTAATCGTTAATTTTGTTCCATTCGGGGCAGAGAAACGGATTGATCTCTCTTTTTTTTCGATATTAAGTCGAACACCTGATAATATTTTGCATGATTTGTGGAGTCGCCATCTCATTTGAACACATCCTTGTGAAATAATATAGTGTAGAACAATAAAAACCTATTCACATTAACTTACATAAATAAAAAAGGTCGTATGTCTCTTGTGTGAATGATTTTAAAATCTTGTATAGAAATAAAATGGTTTTGTTTACAAATGCGTTTTTTCTTTCAACATTACTAATACACGATGCATGTGATTTAGGTCATTAATGGATAAGTCATCAAAATGATTTAATTGATTAATTGCCAGAGCGATTTCTTCATCTTTGTATGAGGCAAGATTTTCTGTTTTTTGGATAAAAAATGTTGATATTGTTCCAGTTAATGTGCTTAGAAAACCAATGCCAATAAGCATTAGAAAAACAGCAATGATTCTGCCCCCAAACGATTGAGGTGCAATGTCACCATATCCTACAGTTGTTGTGGTCACAAATGACCACCAGAAAGCATCGCCTATAGATATATCATCAACATAAGAAATAGATATAGCTCCTACAAAAATAGTACAAAATGTAAACCAAAGAACATGGTTAAAGTGATTCGTTTTTAGAACCGTGCAAAGTTCATTATATGCTCTGTTTAAATACGCAAAAGCTCGCAGCATATAAATTAATCGTAAGATGCGGGCGGCTCTAAGTCCTTGGAATAAGATATTGAATGGTAAAATTGCTATGAGATCAATTATGTTGTTACGAATGAAAAGAAATTTGTTTTTTGAAATTAGCAATCGAGAAAAATAATCCACTACGAATATTCCCCAAATAGTCTTATCAAAAATATCAACCCAAGGATCTATGGATGATGGAATAACATCTTTTGTGTCAAGAATCATTAAAATGACTATGGAAATAGCTAAAAAAGCCATAAACCCATTATAATATAATTCGTATTTACGCAAAGAATATATAGTGCTTTCTAACTTCGTGCGCAAGCAAATCAACCCTCCTAATATACAATTAATAGATCACTGGTGTATAGCCCGTGGGCTTTCTTAATAACAGGCTTCTTAAATAAATTCAATCGTGATTTAACAATTTTAGGAGTAATCATAAAATATTCAGCTAGGGTGCGATTTCATTAAGTAAATTCCATGGTATAATAAGTCATTTTTATACTTTGCTCTTACAAATTTCTTGCAATCTTCAATTGTTTGAAGAGCTTCAAGAGGAAGATCATTTGTTACATCATTAGGTTGACCTTTTCCAGAAAGAGAGTCGCGTAAAGAACTGCGGATTGTTTCCTGTTTTCCAGCATAAACTTCTTGATAAGGCTTGTTTATTCGTTCGTGAAAGTTTGAATTCCATTTTCCAGTCATCGTTCTCTTCACCTCGAGTTAAATTTTATCATATATGGGTAAAAAATACTCAAAATGGCTAAAAATATCTATTGCCACAAGCTTGCAGATAAAAAATAGCCCGGGGCGTAATGAGTATATCAATAAAAGCAAGATTGATCAGAAAAACATTAGGTATGTCGATCTGGCGAGAAGCACGAATATGCTTACAAGAACATTTTATAAAAATTGGGAAATGATATTTTTTTATTTTGAATTGCTATTCTTATCGATAAATTTAATCGTATATTTATAATACGGATTTATCTTGTAGATAGAGAAACAATCATGTTATATTTAAGGAAGATTATATTGCGTTAAATGATTATTAAGGCCATAAAAGGAGAGTTTTAGATTGGTATTGTTAGTAGTTGACGTGCAAAAATTAATTGTAACAGAAAAGTTATATGAATTTGATCAATTTGTGCTAAATGTTAAAAGTCTAATATCAGTTGCTCGAGAAAATGGTATTGAAGTAATTTATGTTCGCCATGATGATGGGCCTGGTAGTGAACTAACCAGTGGCAAACCAGAATTTGAAATCTATGAGGATTTTAAACCACTTGATCATGAGAAAATATTCGATAAATTCGTTAATAGTGCATTTCGAGATACCGGATTATTAGAGTATTTAAGAAATGAAAATGAAAAAGAGGTAACGATAATAGGATTACAGACTGATTACTGTATGGATGCAACAATAAAAGCTGGTTTTGAACATGGAATGAAAATGATTGTACCGACTTATACAAATTCTACGGTTAATAGTCAATATATGACTGCAGAACAAAGTTATCAATATTATAATGAATTTATGTGGAATAATAGGTATGCAGTATGTTGTTCAATTGAAGAAATAATTGAGAAGATGAGATTAAATATAAATTATTTGACATAAGACCGTAAGAAAAATTGATTTTAGGGTATAGGTGCATATAAATCTATTTACAAATAGAACGTGTTCCTGCACGAAAAGTGCACAAATGGTGCACAGCAAATTTAAAATAAGTTTTATGATGGTTTTTAGAGTGGATAAAAACGCATTAATAATGGACATTTAATCAAGCTCCACGACTTGATTAAAGAAGAAAGTCGCCAGAGATCCACGTTCTCTGGCGGCTTTTCGTTTTATAAGGAGATGTCTTGCAGGAGTTTTGCAAACTTTTGCGAGGCATCTTTTTTCTTGTATTTATTTGCACGTGATGATTTAATTTCATTTGCAGCAACGAAAAAGGCATCCTTATTGCCTGCGGTGAAAATTGAGGCCGGGAAGAATGAGACGGAAACAATTAAGTGGTCGGAAAAGTGGCTGGCTGTGATGAGGCCATATATCGTCGGTATGAGGGAGGATTTGTAGAAGCTTTGTTGAAATATAGATATGCTGGGGAAAGTTACCAAAAACCTGCATGGAACTGCATATTAGTACAACCACGTAGTATCAGATGATTACAGCAGTACAGCAATTTGCTTTGGCTTGTGCGTGTCAGATAGGGGTAGTCCGAGTGCCTTAATATTTTTATAGCCATGCAACATCAAGTGGGTTTCTATCTACCATTCGTTGGTAATGATATTGTGGATAGCCGACCATGACCACGCCACTTATTTCTTTGTCCTCTGGGATATTGAATAAGTCTATTAGCGGCGCATAGTTATCAAATAAACACATTTCAAGAAGACCTGCCCAGCAGGATCCTAAACCAAGGGATGGAGCGTATAATTCTAGATAGGTAAGTGAAAAAATTGTATTTTCACGACCACGCGGCATGTTCTTTGGCGTAGTTGCTAAAATAATGTGAGGGGCATCTCGCAAAATAGTGTTGATGCCTTTTTCTTTGTGTACTTGGAGATGTTTAGCAAAACTTCTATATATGGCAGTATTAGTGTCAACTGTTTGTGATTTCATCCAATCAATAGTTCGTTCAGCAGCTTTTTTTAGAGTGTTTTTATCTTCTACAATTATATAGGATAATCCTTGGCTGTTTCCGGCAGTAGGGGCAAAGCGGGCTATATTGATTAACTCAAGCAATTGATTGCGTGGGATGGGAGTCTTTTTGTAATGGCGAATAGAACGGCGTCTTCTGAGAAACTGGGATGCAGCCTTACTATCAAGATGAAGATTCTGATCGAGAGCAATTTGATTGGATAGCGGTGCACGATTATTATCAATAGCTGCTTGAGGACATACGGCAACACATTGACCACAGCCAATACATAATTCTGGATATTTAGCTTTGGGTCCGTTTTTCCCCATTTCTAAAATATTAGAACATACTTTGATACACATGCCGCATTTAATACATTTTTTTTGGTCTACACAAATTAAGTTCATAATTTAGCTCCTAGTTCATATTTTTTCTTTTAATTATATAGCACTTAAATCAAAATAAAAGTATGCACATTTTTAATAGATACTATACAAAAGGAGAGTAAGGATGAAATGGTTACCAGGTAAGTGTAAGTGTTCTGTATCTTATACGCTATCCATCGTCGGAGGAAAATGGAAGTGGATCATTCTTTATAAACTATGGAACAATGGTATATTACGTTATGGTGAATTAAAAAAGAACATTCCAGGGATTACCCATAGAATGCTTAGTGAACAACTAAAAGAGATGGAAGCAGAAGACTTGATTTTGCGTAAGGAATATCAACAGATCCCACCTAAAGTCGAATATTCGTTAACCCCAAAAGGGGAGACACTTATTCCAATATTACAACTTATGGCCAAGTGGGGAGATGCAAATAAACCAGAAGTTAAAAGTGCAGAGTAGAAGGCGTTGCTTAACGCGTTTTTGTCGCAAACATTGGATGATATTGTCGAAAAAGAAAGTCTTAGTAAGAATGATATTGTAAAAAAATGCAAAAAGCGGTAACGGATAAAGAAAAACTTTGACTGGTAGCGCATGACGGTGCAAAAAATTTTGAATAGTGGCTCGAGGCAACAGGTTTTCATCGTGAAGAAATAGAAAGCGGAGTGTATACAGGCATTGAAAGATTTATTTTATTCAGTGTGATATAAAAAAAGAGACTATTGCACATTTTTATAACGTGCGAAAGTCTCTTTTTGCATATGGTTTACATATTAGGTGTTCTTTGCAATGATGGCGCCGACAATGGCACCAATGACACCACTGGTGATAACATCACCTTCAGAATGGTTGTTGTCATCATCGTGTGCTTTGGGTTTATCTTGCTTATGGTGCCTGTTATGTGGCGGAGGTGGTGGATCGCCAGAATCCCTGTAGCGGTCATGAGCTGGAGATGCTTCTGTTGTAGCTGCGATGCCAAAAGATCCAAACAATATAGCAAAGCTTAAAGTCAATGACATAAACTTTTTGGTAATGTTTTTCATAATAAGTCAATCCTTTCAGTAGGGATATTTCATATATTTATAATACTAAAAAAATCTTTGAAAATGATTTGAATAAAATAAGAAATTCATTTAGTTTTGATTTTATTATCGATGAAAGGTACGGGAAACTAGGGGAGTTGCATTTATTGCTTGTATAGATTTTCTTTTGTACGAATAATCGATATTTTGTTTATGAAAAAATAATCTATAATTATAATAAATCGTAAAAATAGGGAGGATTTGTTAATGAATTGTTGAACGTATAGATATAGCAACAAATTCAAGAGAAGGATGTGAAGAATCAGTAGGATGTTTTGCTTTTGTATGCGTGGAGATTTTACTAAAATGTTGCAATTTTTTAATTTTTTCGTTTATTATACTATTGAATATTTTAAAAAGTGAGGTCGATTTATGTGATGTTGATTGAATCGCTTTTATTTATTTTAGCAATGATTGTAGTGTTTTTGAGTTTGGAAGTATTGATTATGTGTTTTCCTGGATGGACCATACGTTTTGTAGGCTGGTTTATGAGGAAAATAAGATATTGACCACTCGCGAATGGCATTGCCAAAAAACATTTAGAGGGATTAGATTTAAGCTGTTTTATATATCGGACCAAAGAGCTTCTGCTGTGAATAGCAACAGAAGCTCTTTGGTTTTTAAGCTAGGACACGAGCATCTTTGTTTGTGTCTATTTTTATTTATGGCGAAAAATTTACAAGCGTTATTACGAGGTTGGAATTTTTGGACTACTTTAGAAAATTGACTCAAGAAACTTGTAATTTATTTTGAAAAGAAAAGGATTTTTCACTTTTTGCAAGAAGATAAGATAGTATACAAATAATGATTATTTTTTAATATTTATTGATGGAATAAAGACAATCTATATGTGCTTGTATAAAATTTAATAAATCATGGAGGGATATGTATGTTTTTTCAAAAAAATGATGCAGAAATTCCTGTTGGGCATTACGATATGTCAGATGATATTACTAAAATTTTACTATCAATAAGTAAGGCGGAAATAGGTTACTTAAAAAAAATTGAGCCGGTAATTAAAAACAATTTGGATAGCATTACAAATGAATTTTATCGGCAAATTACTGCAGTTCCGGAAATAAAAAAATTTATAGAGAAACATTCTTCTTTAGAACGGTTGAAACAGACCTTTCGTGTTTTTTTATCCATGTTGTATGAAACAAATATCAATAAGGCATACATTGAGCGAATCTATAAGATCGGTGAAATTCACAATACAATTAAGTTGCCGCCAGAATGGTTTTCCATGGCTTTTGGTGTGTTAGAACAGATAATTTATCCGTATATTTTTTCGGCATATAAAACCAATTTGGAGCAACTTATGAAAATTTGCATGGTATTATCCCATCATACCCAGTTTATTCAAGCGATTGTCATGCATACTTTTATTCGAGAATATATTGCTGAACTAGAAACGACCATGGAAAAAGAAGCAAATTTGCTGAACAAACAAAACGACTTGTTACAGCATATCCAGGAGTTATCCGAATCTTTAGCTGCAATGGCGCAGGAGATGACATCGTCTACAGCATCCATGGTCAAAAATGTGGGAACGATAAAGAGTTCTGCGGATCGGGTGAAGGAACAATCTCATATTACCAATGAATTGGCTGTCAACGGTGAAACGACAACCGGAGCGATCATTGAGGATTTAGGCTCGCTGACAAAACAGGTCGATGAAATGAAAAATAGTCTGGGCGAGCTTAATAAAAGTACATCATCTATCAATAAAATTACCGACACAATTAGTACGATTGCTTCTCAAACGAATTTGTTGGCGCTTAACGCGGCCATTGAAGCGGCGAGAGCAGGTGAGGCTGGTCGTGGCTTTGCGGTGGTTGCAGACGAAGTTCGGAAATTAGCCGAACAAAGCAGCAGCGCGGCAAGTGAAATACATGAATTGATTATTCATAATACGAGTTCAACCGATGCTGTAGTTGACAATATGGATCGACAGAATGCATTTTTAGAAAAAATAGTGCAGGATATAAATAAAAATATGAAAGAGATCATGCAAATTACTAAGGCGACGGAGGAAAATCATAATCAGGTTTCATCGATTGATTTTTCATTGCAAACCCTGGCAAGTACTGCAAATGATATCGAACAGGTATCTGAAGAAGTGGCGCACTCAGCGACCGCACTATTTTTAAAGGTAGAAAGCCATAAATAATAAATGTAGGCAGCTAGCGTTATCATATGAATCGGAAGGGTGGTTACGAGTATGAAAAAGATCGTGTTTATTCGTCATGGTGAAAGTGTTTGGAATCAAAAAAATCTATTTACAGGCTGGACCGATGTTGAGTTGACGGAAACAGGTGTTGCTGAGGCTCTGCGGGCGGGACAACTGCTTAAGGAAAATGGATTTTCTTTTGATTTGGCATATACTTCTTTTTTGAAAAGAGCGATAAAGACATTGCACACGGTGCTCGATACGATGGATTTGCTATGGATTCCGGAAAAGAAAACATGGCTTCTCAATGAACGGCATTATGGAGCGCTACAAGGGCTCAATAAAGCCGAGACTGCAGAAAAATATGGGGAAGATCAAGTAGCAATATGGCGTAGAAGTTATGATGTAAGACCGCCGCAAATTGATGAAGCGGCAAGGCAGCTGCAACAGAAAGATCCTAAGTATAAAGATCTAGAGGCGCCTTTATTGCCATTAGGTGAAAACCTAGAAGATACCGTTGAACGAGTAGTGCCTTTTTGGCAAAAAGAAATTGTTCCTTTATTGAAAAATGACAAAAATATAATCATAGCAGCGCACGGAAACAGCTTGCGTGCTCTTGTAAAGCATATAGATGAAGTATCAAATGAGGATATTGTTAAACTGAATATACCGACGGGAGTTCCTTTGGTGTATGTATTTGATGATGATTTATATCCTTTAGAGCATTACTATTTAACCGAATAAGGCGCGTGCTTATCAAATAAAGAGGAAATTCAATGGATATTTAGATTCATGGAAAAATTCTTATCGCCCTATGTTGAGATGATATTAAGTGATTTAGATAAAAAATAGTTATTTTTGACAATTTATGTCGAAAATAACTATTTTTATATTCATATGATGGAAAAAAATGGAATAAGAGGCAGGAAATGAAGGAAATATACAGAATATACTAAACGATAGATAGTTACATAAACAATGGATTATTAACTACATAAAGGCAGGGATGTTGGATGGGCGATGTATTTGTAGCCAGGCAACCTATTTTTACCAAAAACAAGCAAGTTTTTGCTTATGAGCTATTATTTAGAAGCTCAAAGGAACAAACAGCTTATCAAGAGTTGGATGGGAATAAAGCTACAGCACAGGTTTTAGAAAACAGTTTGCTAGAAATAGGGTTGGCGCAGCTTACCAAAGAGCGGCCGGCTTTCGTGAATTTTCCAGAAGAGGTGTTAATGGCTGGCTTTATTGAAGAGTTGCCTACAGAGTTGATTGTCATTGAAATTCTCGAGTCTGTAAAGCCGACACCGGAAATTGTTGAACGGTGTCGACAACTCAAATCGGCTGGCTTCCGATTTGCATTGGACGATTTTACTTTTTCTGAACAATATCGAACTTTGGTCGAACTGGCGGATTATATAAAAATTGATTTCCGGCTGACTGAAAAGAGCGCTCGACGGTTACTTGTTGAAGATCTTGGTCGCGATGATTTGATTTTTTTGGCTGAAAAAGTTGAAAATTATGAAGAGTATCAAGAAGCAATCGATGCAGGCTACAATCTCATGCAGGGATATTTTTTTAGCAAACCGGAAGTGGTAGGCGGCAAGACGATAAAGTTAACAGAACAAGCGGCTTTTGTTTTTTTACAGGAACTTAGTAAAGACGATATGGATTATGAAGTCCTAGAGGAGTTAGTTCGTCATGATGTATCATTATCCTATAAGATCCTGCGTTTGATCAACGCCCCTTATTTCGGTTTTTCCACGAAGATTACATCAGTTCGTCAGGCGCTCACTTTAGTGGGGCGAAAGAGTCTTTATAAGTGGGTCTCTTTACTGCTGCTGAGCAGCTTGTCCGCGGATAAACCAGAAGAGTTGCTGAATATGGCACTCGTCAGAGCTCGATTTGCCGAGTTGATTGGCAATCGACTTGCCTATGATGATCCGGGGCAGTTCTTCATGGGTGGAATGTTTTCGCTTATTGATGCTTTTTTAGATCGTCCAATGATAGAAGCAGTAATGGATCTGCCTCTTTTGCCTGAAGTCAAGGAGGGGATATTAGGCGTGCCCAACACGCTGGGGTTAGTGCTTCAGCTGACCATTGCCTATGAGCAAGCAGATTGGAACAAGGTGAGGCTGTTTGCGCTATCGCTTGGGCTTCAAGAGGCCGACCTAGCACTTGATTATTACCAGGCAACTTTGTGGAGCGGCTATTATGAAAGCCACGGTTATCGATAAAAAATTGGCTAGAGGCAGCTGCCAACTTTCTTAGCGTTGTGCAAATGAATGGTAAAGTTGCAATTTTATATCCATTCATTTTATAATGATAATATGAGACAAAAGTCTTGTAAATGAATGTTGGCAGTGAACTGCTTTGGTGGAGGGATGTTTTTTGGAATTCAAGCCGGGAATATATAAACATTATAAAGGTAAGGAATATAAGGCTTTTTGGGTTGCTCGCCATAGTGAAACCGAAGAGGAAATGGTCGTTTATCAAACCTTATATGGTGAGTTTTCCTATTGGGTAAGGCCTTTGGCGATGTTTATGGAGGAAATAGAAATTAACGGAAAACGGGTAGCTCGTTTTCGTTATGAGAGGCCGTTTTAAAAAATTTTGTTTTTGGGACTTAGAGCTCATGCAGGGGTGGATTCTAGGAAAAATGCTTTGGATCGTAAGGCAGAAAAGCGGCGTGAACTCAAGTATTACTTGACTAAAAAAACTTTTCATGGTACTATAAAAAAGTATTCTAGATGTACCAATTAGACTCACATGTTTTTGTAAGTTATTGAATGGTCGATGATTTACAAAAATATGTGAGGTTTTTTATTTTGTACGAGGATATAAAAAAAATAAGGGGGTACCTATATATGAATAAAGGTACAGTAAAATGGTTTAATGCGGATAAAGGTTTTGGTTTCATCTCCAATGCAGAAGGCGGCGAAGATGTATTCGTACATTTCTCAGCAATCGCTTCTGAAGGATTTAAAACTTTGAACGAAGGTCAGGAAGTTACTTTCGATATCGAAGCTGACAGCAAGAACCCAAGCAGAACAAGAGCTGTTAACGTTCAGGCATTATAATATTACAAAAAAGCCGCCGAGTGCATTGCACTTGGCGGTTATTTTTATGCCGTAAAATATATAGTTCTTTATTTTGCCTTGCTTGCAAAAAAGTAAATCAAAACGGTGGCTGCAATGCCTAATGCACCATATAAGGGACCTTTTTCCATAAAGGCGTATACCGTTGCGGCTAAACAAAATACAACGGCAAACAAGGTTTGCTTGGCATTTTCTTTGCGGTAAGCAAAGGTTTTATAGTCGATGCCGGTTGCTGTCTTAAAACATTCATGGCAGATGACTTCTTTACTGCCGTCTGTGTTTTTGTGTAAAAGGGCGTCTTTTTCGGCAAGCTCCTTGCCGCATTTTTTGCATGTTAACATAGTTTCAGCTCCTGCTTCTAGGATGAAAAGCTCTGTTTCACATTGTATCATAGGACGCTTTTTTTGGCGATAGTTAAAGAAGCAGGTATTAAATAAGTCCGATGAAATGCTGGACCAAAAGGGAAACGACTGCAACGGCAATCCAACAGCAAAGCCCGAGAAAGATAGGGCGCAGCCCGTGGCGAAACAATGCGAAGATATCCGTGTTAAGTCCGATAGCGCTCATGGCGAGAATGATGGCAAATTTCCCTAAAGCGCCGAGATCATGAGAAAGATCTGCTGGGATAATTCCAGTTGTATTGATAATGCAGGCACAGACGAACCAAAGAATGAACCAGGGGAAAATGTTTTTTAATTGAAATGAAGATGTATTTTCCTTTTGTCTGGCAGTAAAAAATGCGAGCAGAAGGCAGACGGGAATAATCATCAAAGCGCGAGTCAGTTTGACGATCGTAGCATAACTTCCGGCTGCTGGGCTATAAGAATAGGCAGCGGCAACAACTGAAGACGTGTCGTTGATCGCTGTCCCGGCCCACATGCCAAAGCCTAGGTCAGAAAGGCCCATGAAATGCCCCAGGGCTGGGAAAATAAATACAGCTAAAATATTGAAGAGAAAAATGGTTGAAATCGAAAAGGCAATGTCTTTGTCCTTGGCACCAATAACCGGTGCGGCGGCAGCAATAGCCGAGCCCCCACAGATTGCAGTTCCGGCGCCGATCAAAATCGTCGTGTGCTTTTCAAGCCCCAAACGTTTGCCTACCCAATAAGCGACACCAAAAGCTGTGAGCAAGGTACAAATCATTACGGAAAAAGACCTAGCACCTATATTTAGGACTTGAAATAAATTCATTTCGAATCCGAGTAAAATAATGGAATATTGTAAAATCTTTTTGCCGGTAAAGCGAATGCCAGGATCAAATGATTTGCTTCGAGGAAACTTGGCGGCAATGAGCCCTAGCAATATACCAAAGACTGGGCCGCCAATCAGTGGATAACGTTCACCTAACCAATACGCTGGCAGGGTGAAAATGAGGGAAAATAAAATACCTTTGATTTTTGAACTTTGTTGCATATGAATCACTCCTTATCTATGTTGATAGTCTAGCATTTGCATAAGTATATGTAAAATAGTATAATTATATTAAAACAATAGGTAAATATATATAAGGAGGATTCCATGACTTTACGGCATATGAAGATTTTTCTCTGTGTTTGTGATGAAAACAACATGACAAGGGCTGCGGCAATTTTGCATATGACGCAACCATCAGTTAGTCTCGCGATCCAGGAACTTGAAGATCACTATGGGGTGCGCTTGTTCGAACGGCTTGGCCGCAGGCTCTTCATTACCGATGCAGGCCGCAGGCTTCAGACCTATACTCGTCATATAATCAGATTAAATCAGCAAGTTGAGGAATCTATGCGGGCCGTCAGTGGCCTCTATCGTTTGCGAATTGGTGCTAGTGTTACAATTGGAGAATCGATTTTGGTTGATTTGCTTCAATACATGTATGAAACGAATCCGCAGCAAGAGATTTTTTCGGAAATACACAATACCGCAGAGCTTGAAGCAATGCTTTTAAAAGATGAGCTCGATCTGGCCTTGGTAGAAGGCGAAATCCAGTCCGATTATTTAGTAGCAGAGGCTTTCATGAAAGATGAATTGGTTTTTATCGCAGCGCCGCATAGTCGCCTTTTAGAACAAAAGCAAATTGCGAAAGAAGATTTGAGCCAAATTCCTTTTTTTGTACGAGAAGCGGGCAGTGGGACAAGAAATTTGTTTGAGCAGGTCATGCAGGCAAATAAGATTAAGTTTCAAGTGACAGGCGTTTATAATAATGCTGAAAGCATAAAAAAAGCGGTGGGTGCAGGACTGGGGTTCAGTGCGATTTCCTGGCGAGCTGTTCGTGGAGAGGTACTGCGAGGGGAACTCGTACGTTTTGATGTAGATGATATTGAATTCAAACGCAAGTTTAATCTCGTATACCACAAAAACAAATATATTCCACCTGAGTTGCAGACGGTGATTGAGCTCTGTCGTAAAATTGAAGGAATCCTTTAAAAAGCAGGAGAATGGTTGCTTTATAGCGAATCATTATCACTTTATCGTATGTGTTTATTGTGCGTTGTTTCGGATATTTTATGAAGAGGTGAAATGTATGAGAATGCCAAACGTAGGGCATATCAATTTTTTGAACTGTTTACCGCTAACGTATAGCTTTAAACAAGAAGGCTTTGCCAGTGGATTGCAGATTGCAGCGGCAGTGCCGGCGGTATTGAACAACGATATAGTCAACCATAGGCTTGACGTCAGTCCGGTATCTTCGATTATTTATGCCCGGCACCATGAAGAGCTTTTGGTCATGCCGGATGTGAGCATCATGGCAGATGGCGATGTACAAAGCATCGTGTTGGCTTCCAAAAAGCCAATCGAGGAGCTAAAAGACGACAAAATTATCTTGACGGCAAAATCAGCAACATCGCATTGCTTGCTTAAAATTGTATTAAACCAAGCGTATGGTGCAAAACCCAATTACTATATTCGCCATGTCGATGCAAAAAATGTAATTGTAGAAGATGCAACAGCGACCTTATTGATTGGCGATGATGCACTTTATGTGCACCATCATCCGGAAGCTGGTATCTATTATTATGATATTGGGCAAGAATGGAAAAAATTGACCGGGCAAAAAATGGTGTATGCTGTCTGGGTGGTAAGCCGCCAATTTGCAGCCGAAGAACCAGCGATGCTCCAACTTGTCTATGATCGGATCACAAAAGGTTTTAGAAATGGATATTTGAAGAAAGACAAGGCAATCGAATCTGTTTTGGCAGAAAAGCCTTTTACCTTTGATGAACTCAGTGAATATCTAGAAGTAATCAAATGGAAATTTGGCGAAGAAGAGCAAGAAGCTCTCAGAACATTTTATCGCAAATCCCATGAAATGAACCTGATCGATCATATGCCAGAAATCTGTTTGGCAGAAGTTTATCGATAATTGTATAGAAAAACAGATATATTAAGCCCGGAGCGCGTTTCGATAGTAGAAAAGTGCTCCGGGTTTATGTTATAATGAACTCTATAAAATACGAGGAGGACTCTTGAGTTGAGCAATGTGAGCAATGAAATGATTTTAGTGTTGGATTTCGGCGGGCAGTATAACCAGCTGATTGCCAGACGCGTAAGAGAGTGCAATGTATACTGTGAGGTTTATCCGTATACACTGAGCATTGAAGAGATAAAGAAAATGCAGCCTAAAGGGATTATTTTTACTGGTGGTCCTAACAGCGTTTATGAAAAAGACTCTGCAGTTTGCAGCATAGATCTTTTAAAACTGGGGATTCCCATATTGGGAATCTGTTATGGTTCACAGCTTATGGCACATTTGCTTGGTGGTAAAGTTGCAACTGCCCCGGTCAGTGAATATGGCAAAACTGAAGTCAGCATTAAAGAAGGAAGCTCTAAGCTCTTTGAAGGAGTATCCAAAGAGACGATTTGCTGGATGAGTCATACCGACTATATAGCAGAGGCTCCGGCAAACTTTGCTGTTACTGCATCTACCCCGGTATGTCCGGTTGCGGCAATGGAAAACGAAGCAGAAAACCTGTATGCAGTCCAATTTCACCCGGAAGTCATGCACACAGTAGAAGGCATAAAGATGCTACATAATTTTGTTTTCAATGTCTGCGATTGCAGTGGTGCCTGGAAAATGGATTCCTTTGTAGAATCGACAATTCAGAGTCTTAGACAGAAAATTGGCACTGGCAAGGTGCTTTGCGCATTGTCTGGCGGCGTAGATTCTTCTGTAGCAGCGGTGCTCCTCTCCAAAGCTATCGGAAAGCAACTTACCTGCGTATTTGTTGATCATGGTCTTTTGCGCAAGGATGAAGGCGATGAAGTTGAAGCAGTTTTTGGGCCGGCAGGTCATTATGACTTGAATTTTATCCGCGTCAATGCAAAAGATCGTTTTTACGAAAAACTCAAGGGTGTCAGCGATCCGGAAACAAAACGGAAAATTATCGGGGAAGAGTTTATTCGCGTCTTTGAAGATGAAGCTCAAAAAATCGGGACAGTAGATTTCCTTGTACAAGGAACGATTTATCCGGACGTCATCGAAAGCGGCCTTGGAAAATCCGCGGTGATTAAATCGCATCATAATGTTGGCGGCTTGCCGGATTATGTTGACTTTAAAGAAATCATAGAACCGCTGCGGTTGCTTTTCAAAGATGAAGTGAGAAAAGCAGGCCGTGAACTGCAGATACCAGAATATCTTGTCAGCCGTCAGCCGTTCCCTGGTCCGGGTCTTGGAATCCGCATCATTGGTGATGTGACGGAAGAGAAAGTGAAAATCGTGCAGGAAGCAGATGCGATTTATCGTGAAGAAGTAGCAAAAGCCGGCGTCGCCCAAAATCTTGGACAGTATTTTGCAGCACTGACCAATATGCGTTCTGTAGGCGTCATGGGTGACGGACGTACTTATGATTATGCAATCGCTCTTCGTGCTGTTATGACCTCCGATTTCATGACTGCAGAAAGTGCGGAGCTTCCATGGGAAGTCCTGAATATCGTTACCAGCCGCATTATAAACGAAGTAAAAGGCGTTAACCGTGTGCTCTACGACTGCACAGGAAAACCGCCAGCAACAATAGAATTCGAATAAGGATATTGTCTCGGGGCACTG
>Ga0183099_1000754_pt1 | contig 21228 bp, 19 predicted proteins | sample Biomet1_FD_127788 | JGI IMG/M metagenome (GOLD analysis project Ga0183099, IMG submission 127788) | Microbial communities from bioreactor (seeded with anoxic lake sediment) at LBNL, California, USA - Biofuel metagenome 1 | ecosystem: Engineered > Bioreactor > Anaerobic > Unclassified ...
CAAAAAGAGAATCGAAGAAGGGAACGGCGGTTTACGTCGTTCCCTTTTTTGCAGTCAGTCGGTTTTATTTTTAAGAGTCTGTGTTTATTGAAAACGCAGACTCTTATTTGTATCGAGTTAAACACATTCGAGGCGAGCATGCTAGTTTACATACATTTTACACATACTTTACCCAAACAAGGTAGCAGAATTCCCGGAATGATGTAATATCTTTATGTACGATAAATCAAATAAAAATTAGGAGGTCCAAAATGAAAAAAGTAATTGCCTTACTTCTGATCGCGGTACTGTGCGCAGGCTTTGCAGCTTGCGGAAGCACGACAGGTTCCTCGAGCACATCAACTCCTGAAAGCACCAATGAAAGCAAAGTCACTGGCAGTATTACAGTCGCCGGGTCCTCCGCGCTTCTGCCTCTCGTGCAGGCTGCCTCGGAAGCTTTTATGCAGGGAAATCCCGACTGCACGATTTCTGTAAACGGCGGCGGCTCCGGCGAAGGCCTCAAACAGGTCGCGGACAAGGCTATCGACATCGGCGACTCCGACGTCTTCGCCGAAGCTAAACTGGATGCGAGCGTTGCGAGCACCCTGGTCGATCATGAAGTCTGCACCATCACCATGGCTCCCGTTGTCAACAGTTCCCTTGGCATCAGCAACCTGACCACCGATCAGCTGGTCGGGATCTTTACCGGAAAAATCACCAACTGGAAAGACATCGGCGGCCCCGACATGGACATCATGCTGGTCACGCGTCCGACAACTTCCGGCACTCGCGCTCTTTTTAAGACCTGGGCCCTCAATGGCGCAGAAGAAGCCTCCAACAAGGCCCTTGAAACCGACGACTCCGGCACTCTACTGCAGACCGTAGCTAGCAACACCGGCGCAATCGGCTATGTCGCGCTCTCCTATCTGGTGAATAACACCGCCGTCAAGGCCGTATCCATCAATGGCGTCGCCCCCACGCTCGAAAACACCTACAACGGCTCCTACCCCGTCTGGGGCTATGAGCACATGTATACGAACGGAGACGGCAGCGCGGCCGCTCAGGCTTTCATCAACTATATGATGAGCGAGGCGTTTTCTTCCAACATTCAATCGCTTGGTTATGGCGTCGCTTCCAAAATGAGTGCTGCGGCGACTGCCAGTCACCAGTCATGAGAAAGAACGCATTCAAAACGGATCAGACCCGAACCTTTTTATCAGGAAAGTAGTCTATGAGTACCGGGTAGGTCTACACGCCTGCCCGGCATTGCGTAGGGAAAGGAGGGTGGAAATGTCGTCCCCCAAAAAGGTATCTTTACAGCCGGCCCAGACTCACGCCACGTACATGCTGAAAAACGAATATTTTGGCAGAGGTCTCGTGACCGCCTGCGGACTGTTTATTATTTTGCTGACCGTATCGATTGGGTTATTTCTCATCATAAGGGGTACCGGAACCTTCACGAAGTTCCATCACACAGTGTGGGAATTTTTATTCTCATCCGTCTGGTCGCCCCTGGACAGCGTGACGGAGGGCGGAGGCGGCGTAGGCGCGGCAATCTATATCTGCGGTTCTCTGCTGACATGCGGACTTGCTCTCGCTTTTATCACGCCGTTCAGTCTCGCTGCGGCAATTTTTATGACGGAAATTTCACCGAAGCTAGGCACGAGGCTTTTCCAGCCCGCCGTTGAAATCTTTGTAGGCATACCCTCCGTTGTGTATGGTTGGATTGGCCTTACACTCCTAGTTCCGTTTATCCGGGATGCTTTTCACGCCAAGATGGGCGGGTATTCCGTTCTAGCGGCCAGCATCGTATTGGCGGTCATGATCTTTCCGACGATTACTACCGTAGTGGCCGACGCCATTCGCAGCGTCCCGGACGATTATCGAAAAGCGGCCTATGGACTGGGTTCTACCAGATGGCAGGTAATCCGCAATATCGTGGTTCCCGCCGCGAAGCCGGGCATCTTGACAGGCATTATTCTGGGGCTTGCCCGCGCATTCGGCGAAGCGCTGGCCGTAGCCATGGTCATCGGCAAGACCAGAGCGTTTCCGAAAGGCCTTCTCTGGCCAACAAACAACCTCACGGCGGCCATCGCGGCCGATATGGGTAACTCCGCAAACGGCGGTGAACAAAATCTTGCTCTGTGGACAATGGCTTTGCTCTTATTCCTGATTTCCGTGCTGTTCATTTTCCTAATCCATACGATCTCAAGAAGGGGGAATCAGAACCATGCAAAGTAATCAGATGAAGAAAAGGATTGCCCAGGCAAAAGCCGAAGACTCGCTAATGACCTGGGTATTCTATATGGTCGGCGGCCTGTTTCTCCTGTTTATCCTGATGCTCGCCGGTTACATTATTATCAAAGGTTTCCTTGACTTTAATCCGGAATTACTGAAATTTAACAGTAAAGGTATTGGAAACCAGTTCTTTAACACTGTGTACCTCGTATTTCTTTCTCTTGTCATCTGCGTTCCCATCGGAGTTTCGGCCGGCATCTACATGGCGGAGTATGCAAAACAGGGCAAGATCATTTCGTTTCTTCGCGTATGCATAGAGTCTCTCTCCTCGCTTCCTTCGATCGTGGTCGGTCTATTCGGCTATCTCGTGTTTATTTTGATGACCGGACAAAAGTGGAACCTCATGGCAGGCGCTCTGGCGGTCTCCATTCTGAGCCTACCTTTGGTTGCCACGACTACGGAGGACGCTCTTCGCTCCCTGCCAAAAGGCTTCAAACAAGGCAGCATGGCCCTGGGGGCCACGCATTGGAAGACGATCACAAAAGTGCTGCTGCCCGCTTGTCTGCCGCGTATCATCACGGGCGTAATCCTTGCTGCCGGACGCGGATTCGGAGAAGCGGCAGCGCTCCTATATACGGCCGGCCAGAGTACAAATATCAACTGGTCCAATTGGAATATCACTTCCGTCACATGCCCGCTGAACCCGTTCCGCCCTGGGGAGACGCTTGCTCTGCACATCTGGGTCCTTCGCACGGAAGGAAGTTTAGTTCAGAATTCTGCGGCCATCGCCAATTTCTCCGCAGCGGTTTTTGGTCGCCATGGTGCTGACCTTCAGTTTGCTCGCCAGAACTTTAGCCAGGCGGATCGACAAAAAAATGGGGGGGCTCAAATAGTATGGGAACGAATAACAACGCAAAACTTTCGGTTCAGTCGCTGGACTTGTTTTACGGCGATTTTCAGGCGCTGAAGTCTATCACCATGGATATCGCCGAGAAAGAAATTACCGCCTTGATCGGCCCCTCAGGTTGCGGAAAATCAACTTTTCTCAAGACCTTGAACCGCATGAACGACCTTGAGCCGAATGTCCGCATCGATGGACATGTCCTTTTGGATCATGTCGACATTTACAAGGACATGGACGCAATCGAGCTGCGCAAGCGCGTCGGCATGGTATTTCAGCAGCCCAATCCTTTTCCCAAAAGCGTGTATGACAATGTGGCTTACGGGCCCCGCATTAACGGAATAAAGCGAAAAGCGGATCTGGATGAAATTGTGGAGAAGAGTCTGCGTCAGGCAGCCATCTGGGATGAACTCAAAGACCGGCTTCGCAAAAGTGCACTTAGCCTTTCCGGCGGTCAGCAGCAGCGCGTCGATTGCAAGAACGCTCGCCGTGGAGCCAGAGGTAATTCTGATGGATGAGCCGACCTCGGCTCTCGACCCAATTTCTACGATGAAAATTGAAGACCTCGCCATGGAATTGAAACAACGCTACACCATTATCATCGTCACACACAACATGCAGCAGGCCAGCCGCATTTCCGATAAGACAGCCTTCTTCCTGCTCGGCGACCTGATCGAATACGATTCGACAATCAAGCTGTTTTCGCAGCCCCACAATAAGAAGACGGAAGATTACATCACCGGTCGGTTCGGATAAAGAAAAGGAGGAGAAAAGTCACCCATGAGGCCCAGAATAGAATATTGCAAAGAGTTGGAAAAGCTCAATCAAGACGTTCTCGGCATGAGCAACGAGCTCGAGACCGCCATAGATAAAACTGCGACGGCTGTGCAAACACGGGATGTCAAACTCGCAGACGAACTGATAAAGGGCGACGACGTATTCGACCATATGGAGCGCTCCATCGAAAAATATTGCATCGATCTTGTCATTAAGGAGGCTCCGATAGCTTCCGACTGGAGGAAGATCGCGTCCATTATGCGCATCGTAGGAGATCTGGAACGGATTGCGGACCACTGCAGCGATATTTCAACGTACGTGTTGAAGCTGGCCAAGGAGCCGATCGTCGTTCCGCCGGAGAACATCCAAAAAATGATCGGTGTGATGAAATCCATGGTACACGACATGATATCTTCCTTTGTGAATCTCGATACGCAGCTTGCCTCGGAAGTCGTCGAACGAGATGAAGTTGTGGACGATCTGTTTGAAAAGGCTCTGGATGAGCTCAGCCAATATATGTCACGAAAGCCGGAGGAAATCGGGCAGTATGTGAATTATATATTGATTATAAAATATATCGAGCGCATGTCGGATCATTCGGTGAACGTGGCAAAGTGGATTCCCTATATCTCCAGCGGGGATTACAGGCTGTAAGAAACCTTGATTCCGTCATATTAGGAAAGCTACCGGACTTAAGATGATTTTATCTTGAGCGGTAGCTCTTTTTCGTGTAAAATGCAAAGGGCCCCACAAAGTTGGACGCATCTCTTTTCCGGAGGCGTAGGATGAGCATCATATTTATTGCGTTCGAGATCATTGGAACCATCGCCTTTGCCATTTCGGGCGTTTTGGAAGGCTTTAAGCACGATATGGATCTGTTCGGCGTGACGATGCTGGGCCTGACGACGGCGGTGGGCGGCGGGGTACTACGTGATGTCATTATCGGCAATACACCCCCGGCCGCTTTCCGGACGCCATATTGCGCCGTCATCGCCATTGTGGTATCGGTGATCGGCTTTCTCATCTTCTATCACACAGGTACGGAGTTCACCGGCAAGACGAAACGCCGCATGGAAGGCCTGCTGTTTTACGCCGATACGATCGGCTTGGCGGCGTTTACTGTCCTCGGTATCGAAGCTACCATTCGCTTCGACGCCTCGTATAATACCGCAGTTCTGCTTTTTGTCGGCGTCATTACGGGCATCGGCGGCGGAATCCTGAGGGATGTACTGGCGGAAACGATTCCGTATGTCTTCAAAAAGCATATCTATGCTCTGGCGTCCATTCTGGGCGCCGTCATCATGATCGTGCTGCTGCGGTTTGTCTCCAGAGGGATCGCGGCCCTGTGCGGCTTTGCCGCCGTCATCGCGCTGCGCGTTCTGGCTGCCACCTTAAATTGGAATCTTCCGCGCGCCAAGAAAAAAAAGATCACTGCCGATCCGTAATAATTGAAATTCCGAAATCAGCGCCCTTATCGTGACATCTTCTAAAGAGCGAGCATAATACATATACCCCCACGGGCATAGGAGAAACATAGTGAAAGACTTTCTGGATGATGGAAATTTGCATAGACGTTGCCGAATTATCAGCGAGGGCGCGCACCGCGATGACAAGCTTACCGAAACGATCGAGCAGTATTCGAGGTTGTTCTGATGAAGAGAATTCAGACCTACTTTGGAAATAAATCTCTGCGGATAACGTGGTTGCTTGCGATATCGCTGCCGGCGCTGATACTGAGTTATATTGGCTGGCCAGAACTGCCGTTTGATATTGCATGGGTGGCGGTCATTCTCTGCGGCGTGCCCATCCTAGCGGAGGCTGCTGAGGGCCTTGTAACTTCCTTCAACATCAAGGCGGACGTACTGGTGGCCATGGCGATTGTCGCTTCGGTAGTCATCAACGAAATATTCGCTGCCGGCGAAGTAGCTTTCATTATGAAACTGGGCGAGCTGCTGGAAGACCTGACGGTACACCGGGCCCGCTCCGGTATCGAAAAACTTGTAAAGCTCAAGCCGCGCACGGCGCGCCTATTGAAAAACGGGGCGGAACAGATAGTGCCGGCTGAATCTGTAAAAGCAGGAGACATCCTGCGCGTGAATCCCGGCGAAACCATCGCCGCCGACGGGATTCTGATTTTCGGCCAGACCTCCGTGGACGAATCCGTGATGACGGGGGAGTCCATACCGGTCGACAAGCTCGAAGGCGACGAAGTGAAAAGCGGCACAGTCAACCAGTTGGGAGCTTTCGATCTGCGCGTGACGCACGACGGAGCGGACAGCTCCCTGCAGCGGATGATCCGGCTAGTGGAATCAGCGGATGCCTCTAAGGCGAAGGTCGTAAGGATAGCGGACCGCTGGGCCACCTGGATTGTACTTGCCTCCCTGACAGCGTCAGCTGTCACCTGGGCGGTGACGGGAATTTTTTTGCGCGCAGTCACAATCCTCGTGGTATTTTGCCCATGCTCGCTTGTACTGGCAACGCCCGCGGCTGTCATGGCAGCCATCGGAAACGTTACGAAATACGGCATTCTCGTCAAGGAAGGCGACGCGCTGGAGTGCCTGTCGAAAGCGACGGACATTGCTTTCGATAAAACCGGCACGCTCACTCTTGGCAAGCCGGAGGTAACGTCCGTCACCGCATTGATATCAGGGATTACAGAAGAGGACGTGCTGCGCTGCGCCGCAGCTGCCGAAAAGCGAAGCGAACACCCGCTGGGCAAAGCGGTCGTACGCGCGTTTGAGGAACGCTTCGGCGCAGCGCCCGACGAACCGGACGATTTCCATTTAACCGTAGGACGCGGCGTTGTTGCTAAGACTCACGGCCACAGAATTCTTGCCGGCAACACCGCCATGCTTGCCGACGAAGGACTTACACCGTCTATAGAGAGCAACGGCGAGGGGACCGTCATCTATATTGCGATGGACGGCGCTCTCGTCGGCTGTATCACGCTGGCCGATCGGCTGCGCAGCACCGCCCCGGAACGTAGCCGCTATCAAAAATATGAGGGTACGGCCCTTGCTTCTGTCGGGCGACAGGGAAACCATCACCCGATCCGTCGCCGCCAGCGCCGGGATTCAGGATTACCGCGCTTCCTGCTTACCGGAAGATAAGCTCAATGAAATCCGGCGCCTGCAGCGTGATGGACGCAAGGTCTGTATGATCGGCGACGGCGTCAACGATGCGCCGGCTTTGTCGGCGGCCTGGACGGGCATCGCCATGGGCGGCATCGGCTCCGACATCGCCGTCGAAGCGGCCGATATTGCCTTTGCGAAAGACGACATCCAGTACCTGCCGCAACTGCTGGCCGTGTCCCGGCGCATGATGCGCGTCATCCGGATAAATCTCGTTTTCTCTATGGCACTGAACGTGATCGCCGTGATTCTGGCTGCCGCCGGCTCCATCGACCCGGTGATTGGCGCGTTGATTCACAACGCAGGCAGCGTCCTCGTCGTGTCGAATTCCGCGCTCCTGTTGCGGTGGAAAAAGAAATAAAACAACGCTTCTGTTGTTATCCCCGGTGAAATGATGTATAATAATTAATTACATTTTACACATTTTTCACCGGGGTCAACTTATGCACGAAACAATCCGAATTAAGGGCGCCAGAGAAAACAACCTCAAAAATATCGATCTTGAAATTCCGCGGGACAAGCTGGTGGTTTTCACCGGCCTTTCCGGTTCCGGCAAGTCCAGCCTTGCTTTCGACACCATTTATGCCGAGGGCCAGCGCCGCTATGTGGAAAGTTTGTCCAGCTATGCAAGGCAGTTCTTGGGACAGATGGAAAAGCCGGACGTCGACTATATCGACGGACTGTCGCCAGCCATCTCCATCGACCAGAAAACGACCAGCCGCAACCCCCGCTCCACTGTCGGAACGGTAACGGAGATCTACGACTATCTGCGTCTTCTCTGGGCGCGCATCGGCATCCCGCATTGTCCGGTCTGCGGCAAGGAGATCCGCCAGCAGACGGTGGATCAGATCGTGGACCAGACCATAGCACTGCCGGAGGGTACGCGCCTGCAGGTGTTGGCCCCTGTGGTTCGGGCCAGGAAGGGCGAATTTGTCAAGGTCTTTGAGGATGCCCGCCGATCCGGTTTTGTGCGCGTCCGGGTGGATGGAAGCCTCTATGACCTGTCGGAGACCATTACTCTTAACAAAAACAGCAAACACGACATCGACATCGTAGTCGACCGCCTTGTACTCAAACCGGACATAACGCGCCGCCTCACGGACTCCGTGGAGACGGCTCTGAGCCTTGCGGGCGGCATCGTCCGCATCGACATTCCCAGTGAAAAGCGCGAACTGACTTTCTCCCAGAATTACGCCTGCGAGGACTGCGGCATATCGCTGGAGGAATTGACGCCACGCATGTTCTCTTTCAACAATCCCTACGGCGCCTGCCCCGCCTGCATGGGCCTCGGGACGCTACTGCGGGTGGATCCTGCTCTCGTCATGCCGAACCCGTCGCTGTCCATTCTGGACGGCGGCATCGTGGCGTCCGGCTGGGGCAATGCCCGCGGCGACTCCATCTGCCGTATGTACTATGAAGCGCTTTCAAAAAAATATCGTTTCAGCCTGACACAACCCATCCGCGAAATCCCGGATGCCGCCGTGGACGCGCTCCTTTACGGTACAAAGGGCGAGCCGCTCAGCCTCAAGTATGAGCGCGGAAACGGCTATGGCACTCTCAAGCAGCCTTTTGAGGGCGTTGTGAACAATCTGGAGCGCCGGTATCGGGAAACCCAATCCCCCGCCATGCGCAGCGAGCTGGAAGACTGCATGGGTGAGTATGAGTGCCCGGATTGCCGCGGCCTGCGTCTGAAAAAGGAAGTTCTCGCCGTCACAGTGGGAGGCCTGAGTATTGCGGATTTCACTTCACTTGCCGTAACGGACGAGTTAAAATTCCTCGAGTCTCTCCAATTACCCGAAAAAGAATCCATGATCGCCGATCGTATTCTCAAAGAAATACGCCAGCGGCTTAACTTCCTTGTAAGCGTGGGGCTAGGGTATCTGACGCTCTCCCGCAAGGCGGGCACGCTGTCGGGCGGCGAAAGCCAGCGCATCCGGCTCGCCACGCAGATCGGCTCGTCTCTGATGGGAGTCTTATACATTCTTGACGAACCCAGCATCGGTCTGCATCAGCGGGACAATGAAAAGCTGCTCAATACGCTGCGTGAGCTCCGGGATCTCGGCAACACGCTGATCGTCGTGGAGCACGACGAGGACACCATCCGCGCGGCGGATTATGTGGTGGACATCGGACCCGGCGCGGGCGTCCACGGCGGCCGTGTAATATGCGCGGGCAAGCCGGAGGACATCATGGCCTGTCCTGAATCCATCACGGGCCAGTATCTCTCCGGTCGGAAAAAAATCCCCGTACCCGAGGTTCGGCGGAAGGGGAACGGGCATTTTCTGACGGTCCGCGGTGCAGCGGAGAATAACCTCAAGCATATCGACGTCTCCATCCCGCTGGGGACGTTCACATGCGTCACCGGCGTATCCGGCAGCGGCAAATCATCCCTCGTGAACGAAGTCATCTATAAGACGCTCGCGGCGGAGCTCAACCGCGTCAAGGTGCGGCCCGGCCGCTGCGACGGTGTTGATGGGATGGAATATGTGGACAAGGTCATCGCCATCGACCAGAGTCCCATCGGCCGCACGCCGCGCTCGAACCCCGCGACGTATACCGGCGTTTTCAACGATATCCGCGAACTTTTCGCCACAACGCAGGATGCCAGGATCCGCGGTTATAAGAGCGGCCGTTTTTCCTTCAATATGAAAGGTGGACGCTGCGAAGCCTGCGGCGGCGACGGCCTGATAAAAATTGAGATGCACTTTTTGCCGGACGTATATGTGCCCTGCGACGTATGCAAAGGCCAGCGCTATAACCGGGAGACCCTGGAAGTGCATTATAAGGGGAAAAACATCGCCGAAGTCCTTGACATGACCGTAGAAGAGGCATTAGAATTTTTTAAAAATCAGCAAATGATTTTGAAACGTATCCAGACGCTGGCGGATGTCGGTCTGGGATATATAAAGCTGGGCCAGCCATCTACGACGCTGTCCGGCGGCGAGGCGCAGCGCATCAAACTGGCGACGGAGCTGTCCAAACGCAGCACCGGCGCCACAGTCTATGTGCTGGATGAGCCGACCACGGGCCTGCATACGGCGGATGTGGCGCGTTTGCTCGATATACTTGAACGTCTGACGGACGCCGGAAACACCGTTATTGTCATCGAACACAACCTCGATGTGATCAAATGCGCGGACACCATCATCGACCTCGGCCCCGAGGGCGGCGATATGGGCGGCGAGCTAGTTTTTTCCGGCACGCCGGAGGCCTGCGCGGATGAGCCGAAGAGCTATACGGGCTGCTTTCTGAAAAAAGTATTGAATCGCTGAAGGTTTGCAGAAATGAATTTAGCCGATACCATCGTAAACATAGGCGCGGGCAAAACACTTGCGACGTTTATAATCTCCATGATTCCCGTGGTGGAACTGCGGGGCGCCATCCCCATCGGCGTATCGATGGGTCTGCCTGTATGGGAGGCTTCGATTGTAAGCGTCGTAGGCAATATGATACCGGTTCCTTTTATTATTGCGTTTATTCGCGTCGTATTCAACTGGATGCGGGAAAAGTCCAAGTTTCTCCGCCGTCAGGTTGAAAAACTGGAGACTCGCGCAAAATTTAAAGCAGACTCGGTGAAAAAATATGCGTTTTGGGGTCTGATGCTGTTTGTGGCTATTCCGCTGCCCGGTACAGGCGCGTGGACGGGCGCGCTGATCGCCTCCGTTCTGAATATGCGCATGAATAAAGCGCTTCCATCCATCTTCGGAGGCGTATGCGTCGCCGGCCTAATCGTTTCCCTGGCTACCGCCGGGGTGTTGAAACTGTTTTGCTAGTGGAAGAGGCAAAACTTGAAAAAATCGAGGGCAGCGTGTCCTCGGTCATATATCGGAACGAAGAAACCGGCTATTCCGTTCTGCACTTGAACGTGGACGACGGCAGTCAGGCCGTTGTCGTCGGCTGCATCCCGATGGCCGCGCCGGGGGAGAGCATCACCGCCTACGGCAAGTGGATGCGCCATCCGACGCATGGAGAGCAGTTCAAGGCCGAGCACACGGAGCGCGTCATTCCCGTGGGCGCTGAGGCAATTTTCGATTATCTGGCCAGCCGCGTCATCAAAGGAATCGGCCCGGCGACGGCGGCGCTCATTGTCTCAAAATTTGGGGATTCCTCGCTGGAGGTTCTGCGCGACCACCCGGAAAAGCTGGCACAGCTGCGGGGATTGAGCGACAAAAAAGCGAAGGAAATCTCCGAGTCCTTCCGGCACCAGACCGGCTTGCGCACCCTTATGGAATTTCTGGGAGGAGCGGGCCTTGCCCCCATTCTGGCCATACGCCTGTGGCGCTATTACGGCGAGAACGCTCTCGATCTTCTGAAAGAAAATCCCTATATCCTCTCTGCGGAACACATCGGCGCCGCATTTTCCGAGGCGGATAGCCTGGCTCTTTCCCTGGGGCTAGAAGGCGATTCGCCCCAGCGCATTGCGGCGGCCCTGCTGTTCGAACTCAGGCACAACGCGGCAAACGGCCACTGCTTTATCCCCCGCGAAAAACTCGTGGAAGCGACCGTCCAGCTCATCGGCGCTGAACCCGATCTTGCCGCGGATGGCCTGGAACTTTTGCTGGATGCGGGAGACGTGGTCCGCGAGACCGTCGCCGGATGCGACGCCTGCTATCTGTCCGGCCTGTACGCCGCAGAGAACTATACGGCGGAACGGCTGCGCGCTATGGCGGAGCGGACTTATAAAACGGATGTTGATACGGACTGTGTCATTGAAAAAATCGAAGCGGAGCAGGGAATTCGATTCGCTCCTCTGCAGAAAATGACACTGGAAGCGGCGGCGAGCCGGCAGCTGGTAGTTATCACCGGCGGTCCAGGCACAGGTAAAACGACTTCCGTACGCGCCATATTGGCGCTGTTTGACAAGATGGGCCTTGAAACACTTCTGGCCGCACCCACGGGCCGCGCCGCCAAGCGGATAACAGAACTGACGGGGCGCGACGCCTCCACCATCCACCGGCTGCTGGAAGCCTCATTTTCCGAGGAGACGGCCAGCGTGACCTTCCGCCGCTGCGAGTCGGATCAGTTGGGCTGCGCCGCGCTGGTGCTGGACGAGTGCTCCATGATCGACATCACGCTTATGAAGGCGGTCTTGTCCGCCGTCGATCAGGATTGCCGCCTTGTACTGGTGGGCGACGCCGACCAGCTTCCCTCTGTCGGGCCGGGGAATGTGTTTCGGGATATTATCCGCAGCGGCGTGGTGCAGACTGTAAGGCTCCAGGAAATTTTCCGCCAGAAGGAAGAGAGTCACATTGTCCTGTGTGCCCACCAGATCAATACGGGCGAGCACCCGGACCTCCGGCAGAACTCCGGCGGTTTTTATTTCCTGCGCCGGCACGAACCGGAAGCGACGGCGGCGGCCATCGTGGAGTTGTGCAAGACGCGGCTTCCCGACAACATGCACATTCCTCTATCTGACATTCAAGTGCTGACTCCCACACGAAAGGGCCCGGCCGGAACGGAAAATTTGAACCATCTGTTGCAGGAGGCTCTGAACCCGCCTGCGCCCGGGAAAGCTGAATTTACTTTTGCCGAACGGGTTTTCCGGGAAGGCGACCGGGTGATGCAGATCCGTAATGATTATGATATTTCCTGGCACACGCGGAGCCTAGAGAGCGGCTCCGGGGTTTTTAACGGAGACATCGGTATAATCGCTTCCATCGATCCTGCCGCCGAGATACTTTCCATCGATTTTGACGGGCGGATCGCCGATTACGGCTTTGAGCAGGCAAACGAGCTGGAACACGCCTGGGCTGTTACGGTGCACAAATCCCAGGGCAGTGAATACCGCGCCGTGGTGCTGGCCGTGTGCCGGACAGCTCCGCAGCTGCAGTACCGAGGACTTTTGTATACCGCGGTGACCCGCGCCGAAGAACTGCTCGTGGCGGTGGGAGACGAGTCCGTCGTGGAGGCCATGACCGACAACTTCCGCCGTGCCAAGCGATACAGCGGCCTGAAGTGGCGTCTGACGGAGGAATAACCGTGCTGGCAGACAGAATTCTGGAGCTTTTGTACCCACCGCGGTGCATCATCTGCCGGCAGTTTTTGCCGTGCGGCAAACCGCGCGTGTGTCCAAGCTGTCAGGAACAACTGCCCCGGACAACGGACGGCGGGAGAAAGCACGGCGACTTCTTTTCCGAATGCGTTTCGTCGATGTATTATGAAAAAGAGCTCCGGGAGGCCATCCTGCGCTATAAGTTCGGCGGAAAATCCTGTTATGCGCCCGCGTTTGGCGAGATGCTGGCCGAGTGCATTTATCGGGAGCTGGACGGCCGATATGACATTGTGACCTGGGTGCCGCTGGACAGACGCAGGCTCCGCGCCCGCGGATATGACCAGGCACAGCTGCTGGCGGAAAACGCCTGCAGCAGGCTTTGCACCGAGCCGGTGAGACTGCTCAAAAAGAAACCGGGCGTCAAGGCCCAGTCCGGCACCGGCGCGCCGGAACGCCGGAAAGCAAACATCGCTGGCGCATATACGGTTTTGAACCCCGCCTCTGTCGCGGGCAAGCGCATTCTTATTATCGACGATATCATCACCACAGGCTCCACGCTCTCTGAGTGTGCAAAGACGCTTCTGATGGCCGGCGCGGACGAAGTTCTCTGCGCGGCGCTGGCCAGGACCAAATAGGGAGGAACGGAATGTTATTTTTTGAAAGAGACATAGCCATCGATATGGGAACCATGTCTACCCGCATCTACGTGCAGGGCAAAGGCATACGGCTTCGGGAATCGACCCTTGTGGCGGTGGACCGGGACAGCGGAAGACTCCTACGCATCGGCGAAGAAGCCAAAAAGATGCTGGGCCGCACGCCTTCGAACGTCGTAGCCATCCATCCCATCGTGGCGGGCGTCATCTCCGACTACGACATGACCAGCCAGATGCTCAAGGAATTCATCGGCCGCGTCACGTCATTCAGTCTGTTCAAGCCGCGCGTGCTTATCTGCGTACCGGGCAGTATCACAGGTGTGGAAGAACGAGCCGTCATTGACGCCACTATTGAGGCCGGAGCCCGGAAGGTCTATCTGCTGGAGACCTCGTTAGCCACTGCCGTCGGTGCCAGCATCGACATCAACAAGGCGGACGGACATCTGGTCATTGATATCGGCAGCGGTACGACGGAGATCGCCGTCATCTCGCTGGGCGGCGTGGTGGAATTTGAATCCATCAAAACCGCCGGCGCTTCCTTTGACGAGGCTATCGTAAAGTATATCCGAAAAAAGCACAATCTGCTCATCGGAACCCGTACCGCGGAAGATCTCAAGCTGTCCATCGGCTGCGTTTATCCACGCCCGGACGTATCCTATCAGGAGGTCAAAGGCCGCTGCCTGATGACGGGCCTGCCCCGCAGCGCAACGATCAGTTCGACGGATATGATCGAGGCGCTGGAGGAACCAGTCAACGAAATTCTCGAATCGGTACACGCGGTCTTGGAGAGAACTCCGCCGGAACTTGTGGCCGACATCTCGCAGAACGGTATCGTCCTGTCCGGCGGCGCAAGTCAGCTTTGGGGGCTGGACCGCCTCATATCTGCCCGCACAACCATTGAAACGATGTTGGTGGACGACGCATCATCCTGCGCGGCGTACGGCGCCGGCCGTATGCTGCAGAATCTGAATAACATGAACGAAGGAATGATCAATTTGGACAGAAAGCGCCAGATGAAAGAATAATGCGCAATCCGGCGCGGAAATGGAGGTCAAAATGATCCGAATTCTCATTGTTGAAGATGAAAAGCCCATAGCCGACCTTATCCGCCTGAGTCTGACAAAAGCGGGCTATACCTGTTTCTGTGCCCCTGACGGCATGGAGGCTGCCAATCTTCTGGAGAAGAACTCGTATGATCTCGTACTGCTCGACGTGATGCTCCCCAACGTGGACGGTTTCGAGCTTCTGGAATACATAAAACCTCTCGGTATCCCGGTCATTTTCATCACGGCAAGAAACTCGGTGGACGACCGTGTGAAAGGTCTTCGTATGGGTGCGGAGGATTATATCGTAAAGCCCTTCGAGGTGTTGGAACTGTTGGCCCGCGTGGATGTGGTGCTCCGCCGTTACAATAAGACCGCCCACATGATTTCCATCGGCGGCCTGGAGATTGACACGCAGGCTATGATCGTACGCCGGAACGGTGTGGAAATCGATCTGACAAAAAAAGAATACGACCTGCTGCTGCTTTTTGCTCGGAATCCGGGGGTAGCCCTCTACCGGGAGACGATCTATGAGCGGGTCTGGGGCGAGGAATATCCCTATGGCAGCAAGACGGTGGATCTGCACATCCAGCGTCTGCGCAAAAAAATCGGTTGGGAAAACGAACTGCAGGCCGTCAACAAAGTCGGTTACCGCCTTGAGGTCTGAACGATGAAATTTCGGGTCCGGCTTGCTGTCGCCATGGTGTGGCTGCTGGCTGCCGCGTTCGGTATCGGCGGCAGCCTCATTATTTCTCTGTCCTTTGAAAACTCAATGGATCGGGAACAGCAGGCCGCATACCATTCTTACCAAATGACGGTGCGTGCCCTTCAGCTTGTCAACAGCGTCGGAAGTCAAACCGATTACAGCGACGCCGTCGCCACGCTAAAAAAGATGGCCGGACAGTCTGGCTGGCCGGCCCTGCGGTTGAGCGCGAAAGACAGTGTCCTCTATGCCACCGGCGATGCGGCGGACAGCTTGAATACGTCCGACGACGACAGCGTCAGCACGAACAGCTGCCGGGTCACTGCGTTTTCGGATAAAAAGGGAAATGAATACCTGCAGCTCAGCAGCATGATCGAAACCGACTCGGATCTGCTGCGGCTGGATATTGCTTATGACATCACTTCGACTTATGCAGCCCGGCAGGAGCAACAGTCCGCGTATCACGAAATTTTTTTGGTTCTGGCGCTTGTAGGCGCCGCATTATCCTGGGGCCTTGCCGCACTGCTAACCCAACCGCTGAGAAAACTGTCGAAAGTCGCCCGGGAAATCGCGGGCGGAAACTTGGCCTGCCGTGCGGACGTGCACACATCGGACGAAGTCGGCCAACTTGCCGACGATTTCAACAATATGGCCGATAAGGTCGAACAGGGGATGGGCCAGCTGCGCGACGCCATGGAACGGCAGGAACGTTTCATGGGCAGTTTCGCGCATGAACTCAAAACGCCGATGACCTCCATTATCGGCTACGCCGACCTGCTGCGTACCCAGTCGCTAGCCCCCGAAGATCAAATGGATGCGGCAAACTACATTTTTTCCGAAGGGAAAAGGCTTGAGAGCCTTTCGCTGAAGCTGCTGGACATCATTGTGCAAAATAATCACAAGGTAAATCTTGTACCGTCAAGTCCGGCGCGGCTCATCTCAGGGTTAGCAGAACATCTCAAGCCGATTTTTGAAGAAAAACAGATTATCCTTCGCTACAAATGCGAAGAAGGAACTTGTCTGTTGGAACCGGACCTTGTGAAAAGTCTCGTGGTAAATCTGCTCGATAATGCGCGCAAGGCACTGGATGACGGCGGCTATATATGCATCGTTTCGGAGATGACACCCGACGGCTGCCGCATCAGCGTTCTGGACAACGGCCGGGGCATCCCGCCGGAAGCGCTTAAGCATCTGACGGAGGCGTTTTACCGGGTAGACAAATCGCGTTCGCGGGCTCAGGGCGGAGCAGGCCTCGGCCTGACGCTCTGCGATGAGATTGCACAGATGCACCATGGCGCGTTGTCTTTTAAGAGCCGCGTCGGCAACGGCACCGTTGTCACGGCGGAACTGAAAGGCGGCAGGGAATGAAACTTAGAAAATATTTTCTTCCCGCGCTGCTGACGCTACTGGCGCTCACGATCGGTTATCTGCTTCCACAGGCTGTCAGCGCCGTGGAGGATCGTCGTACTCATGCGATCAGCAACAGCTTTGCAGCCGAAAATGTGACGCTGAATTTCACGCCGGAGATGAGCGTCGGAGAAAAAATGGAGCTTGCCGCCCAAGGCATCCAATACAGCGTAGAAGTTGACGGCGGCAAGAAGCTGAACGCCGACACTGCGGAGAAAACTGCACGGACATTTTTTGAAAATCTGAGTACGATCGGAATTACACTTTCTTCGGATCAATATAAAATCAGCAGTGTTCTTCCGTACCTTGAAATTTTTAGCGACAGTGCGTCAACCTCCTGCTTGGTGTGGTGCTGTTCCGCCCAATACGACAGCGGCGTGTATATCAATCTCACAATTGACGACGAGACAGGCTGCGTGCTTGCGTTTACCTATAGCTGTGTACCCGAAAAGGAAACGGAAACGGATTCATCAGTTCCCAATTCTATGTTGAAAAAGGCCTATGCGCTGGCAAGTTACCTGACCAAAGAATATGGCTTTCTGGATTTTTCTCTTGAGCCAGAGGATAACTCGAATGGGTTTGAGTATACCAATGAAAAAAATTATGTACTCACTTTAATAAACAATGACGGAAAAACCTATAAAACCTCACTTGTCATCGGCTACTCGTACTTCCTTTTTAACGATTGATGCTGTTTTGATGCTAAAATTTTGCCAAAATGTTTGAACACCCCCCTATAATGCTTATAACAGCACATGGGGGGGCGTTTATTATGAATTACCCAGTTAACGCAAGGGGAAACAGAAACCGTCGCCGCAGTGCTTGGGGGTTATTTGTCCTTCTGCTGACGGCGGCGCTTGCGATTACCGCCGCGATAATCGCACTTAACTACGGCAGAAAGGCCGTTACGGCGGGACTTTTTGAAGACGGCATCGTGAGTGAACCGGCAGATACGAATGCACAGGAATCGAAGGCCCAGGATAAGTACCGGAATGTTACGATGACAGGGAATGACCTTTCCAGTGGCGATCTTGTTCTAGTGAACAACAAAACCCCATACTCGTTTGAGGTGAAACAGGATCTCGTCAGCATCTATGACAAGAAAACAACTAGCTATTTCGTACGTGACAAAAATGTATTGCTGTCCGGGCGCATCATGGATCCTTTAAACCAGATGATGGATGATTTCACTGCGCAGACCGGCCTCAAGACTCTCAATGTGGTGGCCGGCTGGCGCAGTTATGACGAGCAGGAAAACATCTACGCCGATTGTTTCGCGGAAAATGGAGCGGAGTACACGGCCCGCTATGTAGCCAATCCAGGCTGCAGCGAGCACCACACGGGTCTTGCCATTGACCTGAGCGTTTTTCATTCCGATGACGGTACAAGCGAGCAATTCTGCGGTGAGGACGACTATACTTGGATTCTGGAAAATGCGTGGAAGTATGGATTCGTCCAGCGCTACGAAAGCGGCAAGGAGGCCATCACCATGATCTCCAACGAACCGTGGCACTTCCGCTATGTCGGCGTTCCGCACGCCTTCGTCATGAAACAGCAGAATTTATGCCTGGAAGAGTATATCGAATATCTAAAAAATTATCCGTTCGATGGGGAACATCTGTACACGGAGTGCCTGGGAAAACAGTATGAAATCTATACCTGCGAAGGTTATGAAATATCGGTCCCCGTCGAGGGTAACTGGATGGTTTCCGGCAACAATACAGACGGATTTATTATAACGATCTGCAACAGCTGATGGACGGAACATTTGAACGGAGTAAAAAGTCTAATATAAAAGTCCATAAATTTTTGCAGGCAGTTTTATAGATAAGGAGACAGTATGGGCGTTTATGTAATTGATACGGCTGCGCTGAAAAGCAACATCGATATTTGCAAGCGTACAGTCGGTCAGCTGAAAATATATGCTGTTTTGAAGGGGAATGGCTACGGTCTCGGGCTTTTGCCCTATTCGCGCATTTTGCGCGCGGAAGGCTTAACTGCGTTCGCCGTCAACGAGACCGGGGATGTGGAAAAACTCCGCGCCGACGGCTTTTCGGGAGAGATTCTCATGCTCCACTCCACTTCCAACTCGAAAGAAATCCAGCGACTGCTGGATGCGGACGCAGTATTTTCCATCGGCAGCGCAGAAGCTTACGAAGCTTTAAATCAAGCCGCATCCCAGTCGGAGAAAAAGGTGCAGGCACATCTTTATGTGGATATGGGGATGGGTCGCGAGGGCTTCGATGTGTGGGACCGTGAAAATCTCTGCGCCATCTGCCAACATCAGGGCTGTGTAGCAGTCGCGGGAATCTATACACATTTTCCTTCTGCGGAGAATCCGGAGGACACCAAAATTCGCTTTTCCGGTTTCATGAATCTCGTAGAATTTCTGCATGGCATGGGCTGGGCGGGGACGGTGCATTGCGCTAACTCCTGCATTGCCCTGCACTATCCCGAAATGCGGCTAGATGCCGTTCGTATCGGAAGCGGATTTCTGGGACGCCTACCGCTCAATATATCGGAGGAATTAGGTCTGCAGACGATCGGCTATATTGAAACGGAAATTGCATCCACCAAGTGGCTGGTGCCGGGAGATACGTTGGGATATGGCTGCGCTTTCAAGGCTCGTCGAAAGACGGAAATCGGAACTCTGAACATCGGCTATTACAATGGCTTCGGTACTGAACGCACCGTCAACATGTCAAGCCCGAAGGACTACATGCGCGCCATGCTCACCCCGGCCAAAGCACTGTTGAGAGGCACCAAAAAGACGGCATCCGTCAATGGGAACACCGTCCCCTTGGTCGGATGTGTGGGGATGCAAAATGCGTTCCTGGATATCACCGACTGCCCCGGCAAAGCGCACGACAAAGTCGTTCTGCAGTGCAACCCGCTGTTGGTCCGGAATCTCGACATAGAATTTCGATGAAGGAATGACTAGATTCTGCTGTCCAGCCAGCAAAGTATATCCGTCCAAACCTCCCGCTTGTTGGTCTCGTTTAACATTTCGTGTCTTCCGCCGTCGTAAAGGCGGGCGGTAACATCCCGCATACCGGCCCTTTTGAAGGCGGCAACAGCCTTGGAAAAGCCCTTGGACCAGTCGCCGACGGGATCTTCTGCGCCGCTGAAGAATAGAACCGGCAGCGTCTTTTTCATCCTTTCCAGGTTCTTGCGACGGCGGATGAAATCCAGCCCCTTCAACATATCGCGCATAAGGCCGGTCGTTCCGACAAAGCCGCACAAAGGATCATCCACATATTTTTCGACGACCGCCGTATCGTGGCTCAGCCAATCCTTGGGACTGACATGTTCGGAAATGTGCGTCAAATAGTTGCCGTAGGCCTTATGATCCATCTTTTCGCTTTGGTATTTCGTACCGTGTCGGCGGATTTCACTTTTCGTCATCATAAGCCCCCCTGCGCACATAAGGCCGGACTTCCAGCCGGTGCCGGAGAGCATGACGCCGTCCAGATCGTTGGGATAGCAAATTATATATGTCCGGGTAAGAAAACTTCCCATACTGTGCCCCAGGAGAAAATAAGGGACGCCCTGAAATTTGTCCCGCTCCTGATCGCGCAGCTTTTTCATATCTCCGACAACCAGATTCCAGCCGTTTTCTTCACCGAACCAGCCGAGTTCCGACTTATCGGCAATGCTTTTTCCGTGGCCCAGGTGGTCGTTTCCGGCGACGACAAAGCCATGTTCCGCCAAATAGCGGGCAAAGGCGTCGTAGCGGTCTATGTATTCCGCAACGCCGTGCGCTATTTGCACCACGGCGCGTACAGGACCGTCCGGCAGCCATTCCACCACATGAATATCGTTTTTACCGTTCCCAGAGCGGAAGGTTGATTCAAGAACCTTCATAGTGGCATTTTTCTCCCTTGTATGATATAATTTATGGAAATTTTAGTACATTTCCGGCTTTAAGTCAAATCAAAGGGAGGCTCATGCATGAACGGCTACGTCATGGCGCTGGATCAGGGCACGACGAGTTCCCGCGCCATTATTTTCGACGATAAGGGAAATGCTGTTTCTCTGGCACAGTATCCGTTTCGACAGATCTACCCACAGCCCGGCTGGGTGGAGCACGACCCAATGGAGATTCTCCAAACACAGCTGCACGCCATGGGCGCGGCGTTTGAAAAAAGCGGTGTTTCTCCGACTGACATTGCCGGAATCGGCGTGACGAACCAGCGTGAGACCACCATTGTCTGGGAGAAGGACACCGGAAAACCCGTCTGCAACGCCATCGTCTGGCAGTGCCGACGCACGGCTCCCATTTGCGAGCAGCTGGAGCAAGACGGCATGCGCGATTACATACGGCAAAAGACCGGACTTCTGCTTGATCCGTACTTCTCCGCAACGAAAATCAAGTGGATTCTGGACAACATACCCGGTGCCCAG
>Ga0183099_1000755_pt1 | contig 21185 bp, 22 predicted proteins | sample Biomet1_FD_127788 | JGI IMG/M metagenome (GOLD analysis project Ga0183099, IMG submission 127788) | Microbial communities from bioreactor (seeded with anoxic lake sediment) at LBNL, California, USA - Biofuel metagenome 1 | ecosystem: Engineered > Bioreactor > Anaerobic > Unclassified ...
GGCGGCTGCCGCTTGGGCCGGCGGCTGCCGCTTGGGCCTCTTGTCCTCGCCAGTGCCGGAGCATTCCGTGTGGTTGGGCAAAGGCGTTGCCGGTTTTTGCTTGCTCATCCTTTCGCAAATGATTTTTTTGCCCGCCGCCGCTGTTTTTCTTGGCCAGGACATCAAGGGGTCCCTGCCTACTTTGGCCCTGGCGCTCATCGGGGTGGACTGGGGGCTGGCCGCGCTGGGCGCTCTTTTGGGAGCTTTGGCCCAGGGTCAAGCCGCGCGCGAGTCCTTGTTCTCCGTGATACTTTTTCCATTGCTGCTGCCGGTTTTGCTTGGCGGCATTCGCATCTTCGCTGGTGTTTTTTCTGGCGAACCTGCCATGGACCAAGCCTTATGGGCCGGCATCATCGTAGCCTTTGACGCAATTTTTTCTGCCGCTGGGGCTTTTCTGTTCCCCTTCCTGTACACGGGTGAAGAGTAGCGGCGCGCGGGTATGCTGATGCGCCGCCCTTGGAGATTGACATGCTGAGTTTACGTTTACTTTCCGCCTTGGCCGTGGCCGCCCTGGCCGTGGGACAGTGGTTCATCTGGAGCTACGCGCCTCTTGAGGAAACCATGGGGGTGGTGCAGAAGATCTTCTACATCCACATGCCCTTGGCCTGGTGGGCGTTGGTGAGCTTTTTCGTCGTTTTTGCGGCCAGTATTCGGCACCTCATTAAGCGTGACATTGGCTCGGATATCCTGGCCGGGGCCGCCGCTGAGGTGGGCGTGCTTATGAGTGGGCTAGCCTTGGCCTCCGGCTCCATTTGGGGCCGCGCGGCTTGGAACGTGTGGTGGACCTGGGACCCCCGGCTTACCACCACGCTGATCATGTGGTTTGTGTATGCGGGGTATTTGGTGCTTCGCTCCTCTGGCATGGGGGGGGAGAGAAGGGCCATGGTGTGTGCAGTGCTGGGCATTGTTGCATTTTTGGATGTGCCGCTGGTGTTCTACTCAGCGCGCATTTGGCGCAGCGTACACCCTGCGGTTCTTGCCAGCCAGGGGGGCGGGCTTGAGCCGGAGATGTGGCACACCGTCTTGGTGAATTTGGGTGCGTTTGGACTTGTTTGGCTGGCGCTGGTGCTGGGGCGCCTGGGCCTAGGCCGGGCAGAGGAGCGCGCGCGCGCGCTCATGCTTGGCGGACGGGAGGAGGCCTGATGAACGGGTATGTCGTGGCGGCCAACGCCGTCGTGTGGATCGCCCTTGTGGCGTATGCCGTGTCCCTGGCCCTGCGTGGCAAGGGAATAGCCAAGCGTTTGCAACAACTGGAGATACTGCGTGATTCAACAGGCAAGTAACAACTCGGCCCCGACTCTCGGCCCCAAGCTTATCGTCGGCTCGCTTGTGGTGGCCCTCGTGGCCATGTTCATTGGTTCCTTTGTGTACCGTATGCAGGGCAAGGGCATGACCGTTGAGGTGCAGCCGGAACGCGGCCGAGGCGGCATGGGCGAGGCCATGGGCGGCAAAGGTGGCCCAATGGGGATGATGGGCGTGGACATGGACGCCCTGCGTGCGCTGATGCGTAAGTTTGAGGCGAACCCGGAAGACCCCAAGGTCCTCTATGAACTCGGCAATACCTTTATGATGATGCAGGCCTGGGATAAGTCCTCTGAATTCTTAGAGCACTCTGCAAAGATTGAGCCTGAAAACATGGACACCCAACGCGCCCTTGGCATGGTTCGCTTTGAGCAGAAGCAGTTTGACCAAGCCCACAAGATTTTTGAAAAAGTCCTGGTCAAAGACCCGAACGATGCATTGACCCACTATAATATGGGCATTCTGCTGAAGCACTATATGAATAGGGGGGCCGAGGCCGATGCGCACTTCCGCAAGGTCTTGCAGTTGAAGCCAAAGGACGAGGATGTGCTAAAGAGTGCTCAAGAGGAGCTTGTTCCGGCCAAGAGCAAGTAAGTTCCTGGAGCGGGCGAACACTCATATTGACAAGGGCCAATAAGTCTCTAAAGTGTTCGGCTTCAAGGGACTAGCGGTCAGGAGGTGGGTACCTCCCGGTCGGTCTGGATATGTGGCGCATGTTGTTGACAGAACTACTCTGGAGGGAATCACGATGAAGGCAAAATGGCTGAAGACGGTTCTGACCGTTACCATGGCGGGCATGCTTTCCATGGGCTGCTCGGGCGAAAAAAAAGAAGAAAAGAAAGCCGAAGCTCCGGCTGCTGCCGCCAAAAAGTTGGTGATCGGTGTTGCCGGCGCCCATAGTGGTGATTTGGCCTCCTACGGCATGCCCACTCTCAACGCCGCCAAACTGGTGGCCAAAGACCTCAACGCCAAGGGTGGCGTGAATGGCATGCAGGTTGAAGTGCTGCCCATGGACGACCAGTGCAAGCCTGAGCTGGCCACCAACGCCGCCACCAAGCTCGTGAGTGAAAAGGTCAGCATCGTCCTCGGCCACATCTGCTCCGGCGCCACTAAGGCCGCCCTGCCCATCTACAAAGACGCCAAAATCGTCCTGATGTCGCCCTCCGCCACCAGCACCGAGCTGACCCAGAGCGGCGTTTATCCGAACTTTTTTCCGTACCATCAGCTATGACTTGGTCCAGGGCAAGGCTGCTGCCGAGTTCGCGGTCAACGAGCTGAAGGTGAAGAAAGTCGCCGTCATTCACGACAAGGGCGACTACGGCAAGGGTTTTGCCGAAAGCGCCAAGAAGGCCCTGGAAGACGGCAAGTCCGCCAAGGTCGTTCTGTTTGAAGGCATCACCCCCGGCGGTGTCGACTACTCCGCCGTTATTCAGAAAATCAAGTCCACTGGCGCGGATTGCGTGCTTTTCGGCGGCTACCACCCCGAGGCCTCCAAGATCGTTGCCCAGATGCACAAGAAGGGCATGAAGATCGCTTTCGTGTCTGACGACGGCGTGAAGGACGACACCTTCATCAAGACTGCCGGTGCCGACGCCGAAGGCGTTTACGCCACTGGTCCGCAGATTCTGGCCGATAACGAAGTGTACAAGAAGGCCTTTGCCGATCACGAGAAGGAGTTCGGCTCCGCTCCCGGCGCCTTCTTCCCGCAGGCCTACGCCGCCGCCCAGGCCCTGTTGAACGCCGTGGCCAAGGCTGGCAGCACGGACTTCGACAAGGTTGTTACCGCCCTGCACAATGAGTACATTGACACCCCGGTCGGCAAAATCAAGTTCGACGCCAAGGGCGATGCCGAGGGCGTGAGCTTCTCCGTGTACCAGGTGAAAGAAGGTAAGTACGTACTGGTGAAGTAAGAAAGCCGTCCGAAAGGATTGGCATTTGTTTAGCCAGGGGGCAGGTGCAAGACGCCTGTCCCCTGGTTCCGTAAAGACAAGGTCGACGGGGCGAGCTCCAAGACCGACTGGGTGGTCTCATGGAATATTTTCTGCAACTTTTCTTCAGCGGTCTTTCTCGCGGCAGTGTGTATGCCCTCATCGCCCTGGGCTACACCATGGTTTACGGCATCATCGAGCTGATCAACTTCGCGCACGGTGAAATTTATATGATAGGGGCCTTCATGGGTCTCATCGTTGCCGGTGTTTTGACAACACTGGGCTGGCCATCGCTGTCCATCCTGGCCATCGCCATCGTCATCTCGGTGCTGTATGCCGCAGCCTACGGGTACACGGTTGAAAAAATTGCCTATAAGCCCCTCCGTGGCGCACCGCGTTTAGCTCCGCTCATTTCGGCCATCGGCATGTCTATTCTGCTTCAGAACTACATCATGCTGGCCCAAACACCCGATTTTCTGCCTTTTCCGAAATTGATTCCTGACCTTGCGTTCATGGAACCGTACCAGACATACCTGGGCACCTCGGACCTGTTTATCATCGTCACCTCGCTGGTGGTCATGATCGCCTTGACCCTCTTTATTAAGTTTACCCGCATGGGTAAGGCCATGCGCGCCACGGCTCAAAACCGTAAAATGGCCATGCTTGTCGGTGTCAACGTGGATCAGGTTATCTCGGCCACATTCATCATCGGTTCCAGCTTGGCGGCTGTTGGCGGCGTGCTCATCGCCTCGCACATCGGCCAGATCAACTTCGTCATCGGCTTTTTGGCTGGTATCAAAGCCTTTACGGCGGCAGTCCTTGGCGGCATCGGCAGCATTCCTGGCGCCGTGCTTGGCGGGCTGGTCTTGGGGTGGACTGAAAGTTTTGCCACTGGCTACGTCTCGAGCGATTATGAAGACGTTTTCGCTTTCTGTCTGCTGGTTCTTATTCTGATCTTCCGGCCCGCCGGTCTGCTTGGCAAGCAGCGGGCGCAAAAGGTGTAGTTGTATGGTAGCAGAAAAGTTCGTCTCTTACGTTAAACGGGCCTTCATTGCAGCCATATGGTTGGCCTTCCTTACTGCTCCCATCATGGTTATCCGCGTGGATACGGTGGAGCAGACCATCACCTGGCGCTGGATGCATCTGGTGTACATGCTGGTGGGGAGTTTTTTTCTGGCCATTATATGGTATGCGATGCTCGACAGGCGTGATCGCGGCGCAGCCTTGAAAGACAAGAATGTCGGCGGAAAGGAGTCTGTGCTCGCGCGACTGTTTTCTGATCCCAAGTTGGTGAAGCCTCTGCTGGCCTTCGGCTTTTTGGTTGCAGTGGCCTTCCCTTGGGTCTTTTCCATGTACCAAACGAACATTGTCATCTCCGCACTCATTTATGTGGTGCTGGGGCTGGGCTTGAATATTACCGTCGGCTTGGCCGGACTGCTTGACCTTGGGTATGTGGCCTTCTACGCCGTGGGTGCTTACAGCTATGCGCTGTTGAACCACCACTTCCATCTGGGTTTTTGGACCGTGCTGCCCCTGGGCGCGATTATGGGCGCGTTCTTTGGCTTGCTTCTTGGCTTCCCTGTTCTGCGCCTGCGCGGAGACTATCTCGCCATCGTCACCCTAGGCTTCGGTCAAATTGTTCGCCTGGTGTTGGAGAACTGGAGCAGCTTCTCCTTCGGTCCCAGTGGCATCTCCAGCATTGATCGTCCCGGGTTGTTCGGCATCAATTATAGTGTGACAGCCGCCACGACCTACATGTATTATATTATGCTTGGGCTGGTCATGTTGACCATATTCGTCACGGCTCGGCTCAAAGATTCGCGCATTGGCCGGGCATGGTTGGCCTTGCGAGAAGATGAAATCGCGTGCCAGGCCATGGGCATTGACAACACTCGAGCCAAGCTTATGGCTTTTGCCTTGGGTGCCACCTTCGCCAGCCTTATGGGCGTTGTTTTTGCTGCGAAAACAACCTTCGTCAATCCCGCCAGCTTCACCTTCATGGAATCGGCCATGATTTTGGCCATCGTTGTGCTTGGCGGCATGGGGTCTGTTGTGGGCGTTATCATGGGTGCTTTGCTGCTCATGCTGTTGCCGGAATACATGCGTGCCTTTTCGGAATATCGCATGCTGCTGTTCGGAGCCACCATGGTCGTCATCATGGTGTTCCTGCCGCAGGGGTTGGTGCGCGCTAAACGCAAGATTTACAAAATTAATCCGGAAACGGCGGGCTAGAGCATGTCTTCAAACACCACGGCACAGACGGAGAGCGGAGCTGTCCTTTCCGTTCATAATTTGAGCATGAACTTTGGCGGTCTGCGGGCCTTGTCCGAAGTGGACATGGAAATTCGGCAGGGCGAAATTGTCGCCCTTATCGGACCGAATGGCGCAGGTAAAACGACGTTTTTTAACTGCATCACAGGCATCTATACCCCTACCGAGGGGGATGTGATGGCTCTGCCTCCGGACAAGAAGAAGAAACGCATCAACGGCATGCGCACCAATCTGGTGTGCGAGCTGGGTATGGCGCGCACCTTTCAGAATATTCGCCTGTTCCCGTCCATGACGGCACTTGAGAACGTTATGATTGGCCGGCATTGCCGGACAAAAACAGGCATCCTTGGTGCAATTTTGCGTGGGCGAGGCACAAAGCGCGAGGAGCAGATGGTTGTCGATTCCAGCTATGAGCTTCTGAAGAAGGTCGGGCTGGAAAGTGTCGCCAACGAATACTCCCGCAACCTGCCGTACGGCGCGCAGCGCCGGCTGGAAATTGCCCGCGCACTGGCAACGGAGCCATTTTTGCTGTTGTTGGATGAACCCGCGGCAGGCATGAATCCGCAGGAGACCCTGGAACTCAAGGAGATGGTCATCCGTATCCGTGAGGATTTCAAGGTCAGCGTGCTGCTTATTGAACACGACATGAAAATGGTTATGAGCCTTTCTGACCGCATTTACGTGATGGAATACGGACGGGTCATTTCCTCGGGCAGCCCCGCGGAAGTGAGCCAGGACCCGCAGGTCATCAGGGCTTACCTGGGCGAGGATACCGATGCTTGAGCTGAAACATATCGACACGTATTATGGCAATATCCAAGCCCTGCGCGATGTGAACATCAAGGTGGGCGAGGGTGAAATCATTACGCTCATCGGCGCGAACGGTGCGGGAAAAACCACCACGCTGATGACCATCTGCGGCATGGTGCCTCCTCGAAATGGCGAGGTTCTTTTTGAGGGCCGCATCATCAACGGCGTTTCCCCGGACAAGGTCGTGTCTCAGGGCATCTGCCAAGTGCCGGAAGGTCGGCTTATTTTTCCAGACCTGACAGTGCAGGAAAATCTGGACATGGGCGCTTTCCTGCGGTCGGACAAGGACGGCATCTCCAGCGACCAAGATAAGGTGTTTGGCTTGTTCCCTATTTTAAAGGAACGGCGCCGGCAGCTTGGCGGAACCCTCTCCGGCGGCGAGCAGCAAATGCTGGCCATCAGCCGCGCGCTTATGGCCCGGCCCAAGGTGCTTCTGCTCGATGAACCTTCTCTAGGGCTTGCACCGCTTATTATCCGGCAGATTTTCGACATTATCAAACAGATCAATATTGAAAGTAACACGACGATTTTTTTGGTGGAGCAGAACGCCAACCAGGCGCTCAAGGTGGCGCACAGGGGCTATGTCATGGAAAACGGGCGCATAACGCTTCAAGATTCCTGCGACAAGCTCCTTGCCAACGACGAGGTCAAGAAGGCATACCTGGGGCTGTAAACACGCCACAGGCAATCAGATCCTCCGGCCACGGGTCGGGAGAAAGGGGAAGAGACTATGCAGGAGAAGATCATCGGCAAGGCGCTTACCTTCGATGACGTATTGCTCGTTCCGGCTTATTCCGAGGTTTTGCCCGATACCGTCGATGTGAGCACACAGCTCACCCCGACCATCCGGCTCAACATTCCGCTCATTTCCGCTGCCATGGATACCGTTACCGAAGCGCGCATGGCCATCAGCATGGCGCGGCACGGCGGCGTGGGAGTCATCCACAAAAATATGAGCATCCGCGACCAGGTTCGCGAGGTGGACAAGGTAAAGAAGAGTGAGTCGGGCATGATTCACGACCCCGTCACTGTTCATCCTGACGATAATGTGGGCAAGGTGCTGGCGCTTATGAGTGAGTACCGCATTTCCGGCTTGCCCGTTGTGCGCGGCGACAAACTCGTCGGCATCGTCACCAACCGCGACGTGCGCTTCGTCACTGAACCGAGCACTCCGGTTGCCGAAGTGATGACCAGCCGGAACCTCATTACCGTGCCTGAGGGCATCAGCGATGAGGAGGCCAAGCGCCACCTGCACCAGAATCGCATCGAAAAGCTGCTCGTTGTTGATGGAGAGGACAAGCTGAAGGGTCTGATCACCATCAAAGACATCGAGAAGGTGAAGAAGTACCCCAACGCGTGCAAGGACGACCTGGGCCGCCTGCGCGTTGGCGCGGCTGTTGGCGTGGGGCAGGACGGCATATCGCGGGCCGAGGCGCTGCTGCGTGCCGGGGTAGACTTCCTGGTCCTCGATTCCGCTCACGGCCATTCGAACAATATTCTGATTGCCACGCGCGCCCTGCGCGACGCCTTCCCCGATGCTCAGATCATTGGCGGTAACGTGGCTACCTATGAGGGCGCCAAGGCGCTCATCGCGGCTGGCGTTGATACCGTCAAGGTCGGCATCGGACCGGGCTCCATTCTGCACCACGCGCATCGTCGCCGGTGTCGGTGTGCCGCAGATCACCGCCATTTTCGAAGCGGGGCGTGCCTGCCGTGAGGCGGGCAAGTGCATCATCGCCGATGGTGGCATCAAGTTCTCCGGCGATGTGGTGAAAGCCCTGGCTGCGGGTGCAGATACCTGCATGATGGGCAGTCTGTTCGCTGGTACTGAGGAAAGCCCTGGCGAGACCATTCTGTATCAGGGACGCACCTATAAAATCTATCGCGGCATGGGCTCCATTGACGCCATGAACCAGGGCAGCAGCGACCGCTACTTCCAGGACAAGAGCAAGAAGCTTGTGCCTGAGGGCATTGTCGGCCGCGTCCCTTTCCGTGGCGCAGTGACGGAGAGCATCCACCAGTTGGTGGGCGGCCTGCGCTCCGGCATGGGCTACCTGGGCTGTGCTGGCATCGAAGATTTGAAAGAAAAAGCGCAGTTCACGCAGATCAGCTCCGCAGGTCTGCGCGAAAGCCACGTCCACGACGTCATCATCACCAAAGAGGCCCCAAACTATCGCGTCGAGTCCTAGGGCTCTGAGGGAAAGCATATGTTGCACGCAGAAAAAGTCATCATCATAGATTTTGGGTCGCAGGTTACCCAGCTTATCGCCCGTCGCGTTCGCGAGGCTGGCGTGTACTCGGAGATTCATCCCTGCACCAGCGATCCTGCTGTCATTAAGGCCATGAACCCGAGCGCGCTGGTGTTTTCCGGTGGTCCGTCCAGTGTTCATGATGAAGGCGCGCCGCCATTGCCCAAGGAATATCTGGAATGGGGCCTGCCTATCCTGGGTATTTGCTACGGCATGCAGATTCTTGCCCACACCCTTGATGGTGAGGTGAGCCGGTCCAAGGACCGTGAATATGGCCGCGCGGAGTTCCAGGCCCTGGGCGATTTCCCGTTGTTTGAGGGGATTGAGGGTAAGGAAAAGCTGACCGTTTGGATGAGCCACGGCGACCATGTGGGGAAGCTGCCCACTGGTTTTCAACGCATGGGCACCACCGAGAATCTTGAAAACGCCGCCATGTGCGACCCTGCGCGAAAAATCTACGCTGTGCAGTTCCACCCGGAGGTGGCGCACACCGACCAGGGCGCGCAGATTATTTCCAATTTCCTGTTCAAAATCGCCGGGTTAAAAGCCGGTTGGACCATGGCTTCTTTTGTGGAATCGAGCATCAACACCATGTCCGCCCAGATTGGCGAGGGCAAGGTTGTGCTGGGCCTCTCCGGCGGCATCGATTCTACCGTGGCCGCTGTGCTGTTGCACCGCGCCATTGGCAAACGCCTGTACTGCATCTTTGTGGACAACGGGCTCTTGCGCATGGGGGAACGCCAGGAGGTTATCGGCTTCCTGGAGGAGCACTTCGACCTCAACGTGAAGTGCGTGGACGCCCGCAAGGAGTTCATGGACAAGCTGAACGGCGTGGATGATCCTGAGCAGAAGCGCAAGATCATCGGCTACACCTTTATTGAGGTGTTTGACCGCGAAGCAAAGGCCATCGAAGGCGTGGAATTCTTGGCCCAGGGCACCCTGTACCCGGACGTTATCGAGTCCGTTTCCTTCAAAGGCCCCAGCGCTGTGATTAAGAGCCACCACAATGTGGGCGGCTTGCCTGAGAAAATGAACCTGAAGCTCGTTGAGCCCCTGCGCGAGTTGTTCAAGGACGAGGTCCGCAAGGTCGCCTACGAACTGGGCATGCCGGAAAATATCATTTGGCGCCACCCTTTCCCGGGTCCGGGCCTGGCTATTCGCGTCATCGGTAAAATCACCGAGGACCGACTGGAAATTCTGCGCCAAGCCGACAAGATCGTTCAGCACGAACTCATCGCCAGCGACTGGTATCGCAAGGTGTGGCAGGGCTTCGCCGTGCTGCTGCCGCTCAAAACCGTCGGCGTTATGGGCGATGACCGCACGTATGAGCATGTCATTGCCCTGCGCATTGTGGACAGCCTGGACGCCATGACGGCCGACTGGTCGCGCCTGCCTACGGAGATCCTGGCCCGGATGAGCAGCCGTATCATTAATGAGGTGAAGGGCGTGAACCGCGTGGTGCTGGATATTTCCAGCAAGCCGCCCAGCACCATCGAGTGGGAATAGTCTCCGCCACCCTCGCGCACGCTTCGTAAACAGGAAGGTCTATGCTCGCTACCGGAGAATTGCTCGTCATCGCCATTGTGGCCATCATTGCGGTGGATCCTAAAAAGTTGCCCGACCTTATGAAAGGTCTTGGCAAGGCCCTTGGCGAGTTTAAGCAGATGGGCACCGATGTGAAGCGTTCCTTTGAGCGCGAGGCCGAAATGGCCGACTTTGAAAAACGCAAAGCCGATGCGCATGAAACCCTGTACGGCTCCGGTGCAAAAACGCCGGAGCCGGACGCGGCCAGCCAGCCCAGTGCTGCACAGCCTGGTGCTGAACAGTCCGCTACAGCACAGGATGCTCCAGAGCTTTCGCCTGAAGAGATCGTTGCTGCTCAAGAGGAGAGGGACAGGGCCGCTGCTGAAAAAGCTTCTGCGGAGTCTCGCCCTGTTGCGGAGAGCACGAGCGACGCGGAGAACGCGGATGACGCCTTTACCCGCGCCGAGCAGGCTCTGGCGCAGCCTGAAACCGTTGTTGAGCCTGTCATTCCGGCCAACGCCGAAGCGCCGGAAACGCCTGTCGAATCTCCTGTCGAGCCCGAGACGAAGCCGGAAGATGCCGCTGTTGAAAGCGCTGGTGTGCCCGCCATGCCGACGCCCTCCGATGCTGCTGCTGCAACGAGTGAGACGCCGGTTCCTGCCCAGGCAGAGGGTGTGCCGGATGTCCCGGCTGAGGTTGCCGCTGGCGGCCCCCCTGCGGAAGGCCCGCCTCCGCCTCCTCTTGCTGGCGACGAAGCCGTTGGAGAGGGTGCCTCTGGCCGCATGAGCTTGTTCGACCACCTGGGCGACCTGCGCAAGCGCCTGACTCGCAGCGTGGTGTCGGTCCTTGTCGGTTTCCTTGTCTGCTACGCCTTTGCCGGGCAGATGCTGAAGATTTTGATGCAGCCCATGCTGACGGCGCTGAAGCAGAGCCATTTCATCTACACGCTGCCTACGGAAGCCTTTTTTGCAGAGATGTGGATCGCCTTCCTGGCTGGTCTTTTCCTGGTCAGCCCCTACATCTTCTATCAGATCTGGAGTTTCATCGCGCCAGGTTTGTATAAGCACGAGCGCCGGTGGATTATCCCCATTGCTCTGTGCTCGGCCCTCTTTTTCGTGAGTGGCTCGATGTTCGGCTATTTCGTTGTTTTTCCCTTCGGCTTTGAATTTTTTGCCAGCTACGCCAGCGACATTCTCTTCTTCACACCCAAGCTCGATGAATATCTGGGCTTTGCGCTTAAACTCTTGTTTGCCTTTGGCCTTGTTTTTGAGTTGCCCCTGTTCCTGTTCTTCCTGGCGCGTCTTGGCATCGTGAGCCATGTGGGACTGCGGGCCAAGCGTAAGTACGCCATTCTGGGTGCATTTATCGCCGCCGCCGCCTTGACTCCGCCGGATGCCATCAGCCAGATTATGATGGCTGTGCCGTTGGTTCTGTTATACGAGGTCGGCATTTGGGGTGCGTATTTCTTTGGCAAAAAAAAGCCTAAGCCGCAGGAGCCCACTGGCGAAGCATAAGGCAAGCGCTTGACCCTTTCGCGCCCGTAACCACCCAGAGTGTCTTGACAACATCGTCAACCTCTGTTCATTGAGAGAGCGCGCCTAGAGCGGAATCGCCGCATGAGGTGCATGAAGGAGAGACACATAGTGGCACAGCGCACCTTCAGCATGACGCGTACCACCAAGGAGACGGACATCAGCGTGTCCCTCTGCCTTGAGGGCTCGGGCACCTCGCAGATCTCGACAGGTATCGGCTTTGCCGACCATATGTTGACATTGATGACCTTTTGGGCCGGGTTTGATCTGACCCTGGCTTGCAAAGGTGACCTTGAAGTCGACGCCCACCATAGTCTGGAAGACATCGGCCTGACCTTGGGCCAGTGCCTGGCCGAGGCTCTGGGCGATAAGGCCGGCATTACCCGTGTGGCCACAGCCAAGGTGCCCATGGACGAGGCTTTGGCCGAGGTTGTTGTCGACCTTTCTGGCCGTCCATATCTTGTCTATTCTGACGACCTGCTCCCGGCGCTTATCGCCGGTGAGGAAAAGGATGTCTGGCGTGAGTTCTTTAAGTCCCTTGCTCAACGGGCTGGGATGAATCTGCATATTCGTTTCGAATACGGTAAAAATGGCCATCATCTACTGGAAGCCGCGTTTAAGGCACTGGGGCTGGCTTTGAAGCAAGCCGTCCAGGTGACCCGCACCGGAGCAACCAGCACTAAGGGGAGCGTTGACTGATGCGCACGCGCACACTTTTTTCTATTCTTGCACTCGCTTGCTTCACGGCGCTGACTGCCTGCGCGCCGAAACCCATTACGCCCCAGGCGCGTCCAATGGGCAAAATCGCTGTGGCGGCCTTCACAGCCCCCAAGTATAATTGGGAATTGCTGGCCGGTTACCTGCCTGAGGAAGGCAAGGGCGTTAAGCAGGACGTACTGACTCGCCTGGACGATTCTTTGAGCCAGACCTTGCGTGCTCATGGCGTCAACACCTACATAACCCCGGCGGCAACGCGCCAGTGCCAGGAAATAGTCGTTTTTGAACGCGCAGGCAAAAGCCGTGAGTCCGCTTGGTCGTACTGGCTGGGGGTGGGCCGTTGCCTGCCTGCCGACTTTATTCTGGTCCCGCAAGTTCTTTCCTGGAAGGAACTTGAGGGCGGTGGCAATCCTGCTTCCGTCGTCATGGACTTGTACCTGCTGGATGTGCAGGGCGAGCGCGTGGTGGCCCGCTACCACTACGACGAGACACAGAAAGCCCTGTCTGACAACTTGCTCGACCTGGGCAAGTTTGTTCGCCGCAAGGGCGAATGGGTCAGCGCCGATGTTCTTGCCAAGGAGGGCATTGAGGCGGGATTGCGGGAGATGGGACTGTGATTTTATTCCCCGCAGTCGATATCAAGGACGGACGCTGCGTTCGGTTGTCCCAAGGCCGCGCAGATGCAGTGACCGTTTTTGGCGAGGACCCGGCGGAAATGGCGCTGGTTTGGGTCCGCCAGGGTGCGGAGTGGCTGCATGTGGTGGACCTGGACGGTGCGTTCAGCGGTTTGCCCCGCAACTTCGACTTGATCAAGCGCATTTGCGCAGAGGCTGCTATCCCGGTGCAACTGGGCGGCGGCATTCGCGATCTCGCCACAGCCAAAGCCTACGTCGAGGCTGGTGTGAGCCGCCTCATCATCGGAACCGTGGCCTTGGAGCAGCCGGAACTGTTCGCCGAGCTGTGTGCCGAGCTCCCCGGCAAGGTGGGTGTGAGCCTGGATGCCGTAGACGGCAAACTCAAAAGCCGTGGCTGGGTGGCAGATGCCGGGCTCAACGTCATGGATGTGCTGCCGCGCATTGAAGCCGCAGGTGCCAGCTTTATCATTTACACCGACATTGCCCGCGACGGGATGCAGAGCGGCGTGAACCTGCCTGCTTTGACCAGCCTGTGTGAAGCCACACGTTTGCCTGTTATCGCCGCTGGTGGTGTGACGAATATGGACGACCTGCGGAACCTCGGCGCCCCCTGTGCGCCTAGGGTTTGCAGGGTGCCATAACCGGTCGCGCCATTTATGCGGGCACATTGGATTTTGCTGAGGGCTTGGCCTTTACCAAGGCGACCCGCGCCGCATAGTTCGTTTCCTTTCACAGACAAAAGCCCGCCCTCCGGTAATCGGAAGGCGGGCTTTTTACGTTCTTTACGCCGTGTTTAAAGCTTCTTACGCTTCTGCTTCACATTGCTAAAGCGTTTGACGTCTATGGCGTACTTTTTCACTTTGTAGTTGATGATGCGATAGGACACGCGCAAATCGCGGGCAGATTGCAGCATGTTGCCGCGCGTTTTTTTGAGGGAATCAACCAGCAACTCCTGCTCGAACTTGGCCACGGCTTCGCCAAAGGAAAGGTTGATGCCTGTGGCGGAACTGTCAGCCGTTTGCAGGGTGGGCGGCAGGTGGTAGGTGCGGATGACCTCTTCCTCACAAATCAGCACGGCGCGTTCGATGCAATTGCGCATTTCGCGCACGTTGCCCGGCCAGTCGTACATGGTCAGCAGTTCGATGGCTGGCGTGGAAATGCGCTTGATGCTTTTGCCATATTCGCGGGCAAATTCGCCCAGGAAGTGCTCGGAAATGGGCAGAATGTCTTCGCGGCGTTCCCGCAGGGCCGGAATATAGACCGGGAAAACATTGATGCGGTAGAACAAGTCCTCGCGGAAGCGGCCACTGACGAGCAGTTCCTCAAGGTTTTGGTGCGTGGCGCAAATAAGGCGCACATCCACGCTCATGGTTTGCTCACCGCCAACGCGCTGAATTTCTTTTTCCTGAATGGCGCGCAGCACCTTGGCCTGGGCGTCGAGGGAAAGCTCGCCGATTTCATCGAGGAACAGCGTGCCGTGGTGGGCGACTTCAAACAGGCCGCGCTTGGTCTGCACAGCACCGGTGAAGGCTCCCTTTTGATGACCGAAAAGTTCGCTTTCGACCAAGTCCGCAGGTAGGGCCGCACAATTGAGCTTAATCAGGGCTTTATCGTGTCGCGGGCTACCGGAATGAATGGCCTCGGCCAGTAACTCTTTGCCTGTGCCGGACTCGCCACGCAGGAGCACTGTGGCGCGGCTAGGGGCAACCTGCCGGGCTTGGCGCAGCACTGCGCGCATACTTTTACTGGCGGCAACAAAGTTCTTCGGCGGCGGTGCATCCAGGCCCGGGCTAATCATACCCTGAGCCATAAGATGCTTGTGCAGGGCCATTTCTTCCTGCAATTGGGCTACTTGGTTGGCGATGAGGTCGGCAACGACCTCCAACAACTCACGGTGCCCCTCCAAAGATTCTGGTGCTTGTACGGGCAGGTCCGCGGAAAGCGCGCCCAACACTTCGGTGTTGCCCATATGCTGGCTGATGATGGGCACGCAGATGAAGGCCAGGTTTTGCAGTTCCTCTGGCGAGCGGCCAAAGGCCTTGTTGAGGAACTCGCTGTTTTCCGACAAGCGATTGACGATCATCGGTTTGCCCGTTTCGTACACCTGCCCCACAACGCCTTTGCCGGGCGTATATGTGGCTGGAATGGAACGTGTTGGGCTATGGGCCAGAGAAAGCTTCAAGTTCTCGGCTTCCGGGTCCATAATCGCCAGAAAAACGCGGACATAGCCCATCTGCTTGGACAAGGCCTTGAGCAGGCCGCCCAGGCTCTCTTCGAGAGTGGCGTTGGGTGTCAGTTCACGCAGAATGTGACGGAGCGCTGCGAGACTGCCCTCTGGGCTGGTGGAATTCGGTTCGATTTTGGGCATGCTGTGTTCCGTGCGACTCCGTAGCCGGTTAACCGGCGTGGCTGGCGCCAAGTTCAAGGGCGCGCAGATTCACCTCAGCCACTTTGGGCTTCATGGTAGCGCGGATGGTATCGGCCAGAACGTCGATGCCAAAGGGCAATCCACCCAGAGCGCACAACGCGCCAAGCAGAGCAATGTTGCCGCTTTGCACCGCTCCGGCCTGTATGCCCAGGCTGCGGCACGGCAGGTACACGGCCTTGCCACTGCAACCGGCCACACGGGGCTGGATGCACGCTAAGTCCGGGCAGGTTTCCTTGCCTGTGGCCACGGAAAGAGGCGCCAAACTCTCGGTACTGGAGAGCACGAGGCCACCGGGCTTGAGATACGGCAGGGCGCGCAGGGTTTCCAGCGGCTCAAAGCCCAGCAGAATGTCTGCCTCACCGTGGCCGATTTTTGGGCTTTTATAGCCGATGAGCAGTGTGGATTCGACCACACCGCCGCGTTGAGCCATGCCGTGAATCTCGCCAGAGGTGACGGGAAGGCCGGTGGATAAAGCCGCACGGGCAAGCAATGTGGTTGCCGTCAGTGTGCCCTGGCCGCCAACGCCAGTCATGAAGATGCGCAGACGAGCGCTCATTTCGCGTCCCCCTTGCGGGCCTTGATGTTCTTGCAGATTTGCAGGCACAGCATGCAGCCGGAACACAGCAGAGGATCAATGGCCATCTTGCCGTTTTCCAAATGGAACGCCGGGCAGGCCAAGGTGTTCAGGCAGTCGCCGCAGGTGCCTTCTTTGCCGGCTGCTTCGCAATCTCCCGTAACGTAGGCCACTTGCGTACGTTTTTGGCCGTAGGCACGGCGGGCGAAAAGCGGGCACGGTTCCTCGGCGATAAGCACACGCACGCCGGACAACTCTTTCAGTTCTTCGATGGCCTTGAGCGTGGCCTTCTGGTTCAGCGGATTGACCTTGCGGATGTGTTCAATGCCTAGGCCACGCACCAACATTTCGATGTCGACACGCACGGGATTGTCGCCCAGGGTGGTTTTGTCCACGCCAGGGTTGGGCTGGTGGCCTGTCATAGCCGTTGTGCGGTTGTCCAGAATACACACAAGCAGGTTGTGGCGGTTGAACAGGGCATTGACCAGCCCGGTGATGCCGGAATGGAAGAAGGTGGAATCGCCGATGAAGGCGACGACATCTTGTCCGCTGACCTTGGCTACGCCGGAACCGGCGGAAATGGACGACCCCATGCACACAAGGAAGTCCGCTGCCTTAAGCGGCGGCAGAATGCCCAGCGTGTAGCAGCCGATGTCTGAAGAATAGATGGCGCTGTCACCGTAAATTTTGCGCACAGCAAAGTAGGTGGCGCGGTGCGGGCAGCCAGCGCAAAGGTTGGGCGGGCGGTTGGGCAGCGGCTCCTGCGCGCAGGTGATGGCGGGCTTGGCGGCCAGACCCAGAACGCTGCGCAGCGCCTCAGCAACCATTTCCACGCTGTATTCACCAAAACGGGGCAGGGGGCCGGGCGTTTTGCCCAGGATCTCCACCTTCAAGCCACGCTTTTGAGCCAGTGCGCGGATTTCGTTTTCCAGCACAGGTTCCAGCTCTTCCAGCACCAGCAGGGTGGAGAGGCCATCCAAGAAGTTTTCGATGAGCTTTTCCGGCAGCGGATTGGTGAAGCCCAGGTCGAGCACTTTGACTGTACCGGCGAGTTCCGGCTCAAGCAGGGCATCGGCCAAGTACGCACGGCTAATGCCGGAGGCCACGACGCCGACTTTGCCTGCACCGCTGATCATGTTGAATGGCGAGGCACAGGCCATCTCGCGGGCTTTTTCCAAAATATCAAGCAAGCGCAGGTGCATGGGGCGCGCAAATGCCGGAATGGGGACAAAGCGCGAGGGATTTCGCTGGAAGCCAGCCGGGGCGGGCAACTGCGTTATGGGGGCAAGCTCAACAGGGCCGCGCAGGTGGTTCACACGGGTGGTGGTGCGCAGCAAGAACGGCGTGCCCAGCTCACGGGAGAGCGTCAACGCCGCCTTGGTCATGTCTTTGGCTTCCTGAGCGCTGGAGGGCTCCAGGCAGGGCAAACCGGCAATGCGCGCATACAGGCGATTGTCCTGCTCGTTCTGGCTGGAGTGGCAACCGGGATCATCGGCGGAAAGAAGTACAAAGCCGCCGGGGGTGCCGGTGTACGCCAGGGTAAAGAGCGGATCCGCCGCCACGTTAACGCCCACGTGCTTCATGGTGACCAGGGTCATCGCCCCGGCCAGTGTTGCACCACCGCCAACCTCCAGGGCCACCTTCTCGTTCACGGAATATTCGAAGGTGTAGGAACCTTCCGACGAAAGGCGGAAGAAGGTATCCGGCACCTCAGAGGAGGGCGTGCCGGGGTAGCAACTGATAAATTGAATGCCGGCCTCGATGGCGCCGCGCACGATGGCCTCGTTGCCGAGGAGCAAGTGCGTCTGGCCTGTATCGCCGGAAAGAAGCGGACTCGCCATGCTCAAATTCTCCTAGCTCTTGGCTTTCAGCACGTTGACCTTGTACTCATAGTACGGCTTGCCAGGACCGGTGTCCTTGTCGGCCAGCTCGGTGTAGGCGGTCAGCGCAACCTGGGTATTGCCGGCTTGCTCTGCAGCCACGGCGATTTGTCGGGTCAGGGTCAAGCCATAAGCCTCTGGTGCATTCTTTTTCGTGCTTTCCAGCAGGGTCAGCGCATCCTGTGGCTTTTCAGCCATCAGCAGACATTTGGCATGGCCAATGGCGGCTATGACCTTCATGTCCGGGGAGGAGGAGCCTTCCAACTCCTGCCAAGCGGTGGAGGCCTTGTCGAACTGTTTGTCGAGCATGGCGGAACCGGCCAGCTCCAGCAGCACGGTGGGGCGCAGGCGTCCTGGCGCGTCCTTCAAAAAATCTTCCAGCGCGGCAACGCGAGCCTTGGGCTCGGTCTTTTGAATAAGGATAAGGCCCAGGCTGTCCGCTGCTTTGTTGGCGGAGTGTGTGCGCCAGGCATCAACACCTGCGTAAACGGCAGCGGCGAGCACGATGGCACCGCAGCCGATGACGATGGGCTTCAGGTTTGAGGAAAGAAAGTCGAAGAGCCTCTGGGAGGTGTCGGGCACGGATTTTTTAATCTGTTCAAGCTGCTCGGCAACGCCGGGAAGAACGCTTGGGGCGTCCTTGGGGTCGCTCTGAGGATTGTTCTTAGGATCGTTCATTCGGGGAAGCTCCTTCAGATGCGTGTGGGCTGCCGCTGGAACGCGGCGCACAGCCAGCTTGTTTACGCAAAAATGTTAATCAGGTCAAAGGGCAAGTTCACGAATCTGTCATTTGCGTACATGATATCCTTGTGTATTGTAAACGGAATTATAAATACAACAAAAATGATTGTGGCATTCCCCTGTGGGCTTCGCGTTGACTTCGTACCGGTGCTAAGGTTAACCACTGGTGTTCAGCAGCAGTGTAATTTTTTTGCGGAACCTTGTGCGTGGGAGTTGCTTTTATGGATATCGCCGCCCAGATGCTTGAAATGGCCCGGAACGCCCGCTCGGCCTCCAGAAAACTGGCTGCGGCGGAGGGTGCGTCACGCCAGAATGCGTTGCTCTGCCTTGCTGGCCTGCTTGCCGACAACGCTCCGGCAATTTTCGCCGCCAACAAGCGGGATGTTGATGCCGCCGCAGCGCGGGGGTTGGACAGCGCCAAGCTGGACCGGCTCACCATCACTCAGGGCGTGCTCGATTCCATGGTGCAGGGCTGCCGCGAGGTTGCGGCAATGAGCGACCCTGTGGGCGAGATAGTGAGCATGAAGAAGCGGCCCAACGGCATGTTGGTGGGCCGTATGCGTGTGCCTCTTGGCGTTGTTGCCATGATTTTTGAATCCCGGCCCAACGCCGCGGTAGACGCCGCCGTACTTTGCATCAAGAGCGGTAATGCGGCCATTTTGCGCGGCGGGAGCGAGGCCTTCGAGTCTATTTCCGCTCTCATGGGCCTGTTGCACCAGGCATTGGAAACCGCCGGGTTGCCCGCGGCTTGTGTACAGGTTCCGCCCACCACCGCCCGCGAGGCTGTTTCGGCCTTGCTGAAACTGGATCAGTATATTGATGTCGTCATTCCACGCGGGGGCGAGGGGCTTATCCGCGCCGTGGTGGAGCAGGCAAGCATGCCGGTGTTGAAGCACTACAAGGGCGTGTGTCATATTTTTGTGGATGCGACAGCGGACTTGAGCCGCGCGGTGGAGATTGTGCTGAACTCCAAGGCTCAGCGGCCAGGCACCTGCAATTCGCTGGAATGCCTGTTGGTGCACCAGAGCGTTGCGGCGCAACTGCTGCCCATGATTGCCGAGCGGCTGGGAGCGGCTGGAGTACGCTTCAAGTGCTGCCCCAAATCGCTGCCGCTGATGGGATCAGGCGCGGAGCCTGCTGCCGAAGGTGACTTCGGCTATGAATTTTTGGCCCTGACTTTGGCTGTGAAAGTGGTTGCCGACCAGGACGAGGCGCAGGACCATATCGCTCGTTATGGCTCCAATCACACGGAATGCATTTTGACGGCGACCCACGACAACGCCATGCGTTTTACCCGTGAGGTGGACGCCTCCATGGTGGGGGTAAACTGCTCCACACGCTTGAACGATGGCGGTGAATTGGGCCTGGGTGCGGAGATCGGCATCTCCACCTCTAAGCTTCATGCTTATGGCCCCATGGGGTTGCTGGAGTTGACAAGCTCCAAGTTTATCGCATTGGGCCAGGGGCAAATTCGCCAGTAACGTGATGCTTTGCAGCCGCCCGGGCACCGCCCGCACCGGGATTTTGGACGCTTACGTTTGCGGGCCGGCGCATCAAGGAGTCAAAAGGCAACCATGGCGAAGATAGGAATTCTTGGGGGCAGCTTTAATCCCATTCATGCCGGGCATATGCGTATGGCTATTGATGCACGGGAAGCACTGGGCCTGGAGCGCGTGCTGCTTGTTCCCGTGGGCGAGGCGCCGCATAAGCCCAAGGCAGAAATGTTGCCCTTTGCTCACCGGTTGCGGCTGGTGGAATTGGCTGTGCGTGGTGTGAACGGACTCTCCGCGAGTGGTCTGGAGGGCAACCGGCCTGGTCCTTCCTATACTGTGGACACCTTGCTGGCCCTGCGCGAGAAAATGGTCGACGATGAACTGTGGTTTCTTATGGGCAGTGAGTCGTTTCGGGCCTTGCCCAAGTGGAATCGCGGCCTGGAGTTGCCTGGCCTGTGCAACATGGGCGTTATTGTACGCGCGGGGGATACGCCGGACACGCTGTTTGCCCACGCCCAAGAGTTTTGGCCTGGCACGGAGCGTGTGGACGAAAAAACTTACGCCTTCCTGGCGGGACGATGCTCAGCTTTGTCATAATGCCTGTGTTGGATGTCAACTCTACGGACATACGCCGCCGCTGGCGCGAAAAGCGTTGCCTTTCCATGCTGGTGCCGCAAGCTGCGGAGGAAATTGTGGAGCGTGGCGGGTCGGCCTACGAACAGGCTTGGGGCCGGCGCGAAGAAGTGTAGCCGTTTTTTTGCAAAAAGCATTGAGCCGCCTGGGAGTGATCCTGGGTGGCTTTTTTATTGGGGTAGGGCACCCAGAACAGCCAAGGCCGAGAGTGACAGCAGCTTGACGCGGGCGCTTGTTGTTGCTTGCTCAGCGGTGTTTGCTAGCCGGGCAATCAGGCGTTTACGCAATCCTTCACGCTTGTGGGCAAAGGGAGTTTGGAACGGCAGAGCGCAGCGTTGCATGTGACATGAAAAACTGGACAGAAGACTTTCTGACTCGTATGGGGTTTCCCGGACAGGTCGAGTTGTTCGCTGTGCCTGGTGAGGATAC
>Ga0183099_1000756_pt1 | contig 21184 bp, 14 predicted proteins | sample Biomet1_FD_127788 | JGI IMG/M metagenome (GOLD analysis project Ga0183099, IMG submission 127788) | Microbial communities from bioreactor (seeded with anoxic lake sediment) at LBNL, California, USA - Biofuel metagenome 1 | ecosystem: Engineered > Bioreactor > Anaerobic > Unclassified ...
GGTGCAGGATTCTTCCCCAGTTGGCTATGTCGATATACTTCTCATAAAGCATATTCAGTTTGTCAATGTGGATGACATATACCCGGCGAAAAGAACTACTTTTGCTTTTAAGCAAAAAAAGGGGTATAAAAACTATTTTTGAGCACGAATACGGCTGAAGGTATAGATGGAAACACCCAAAAAGGAGGCTATATATTTCAGTTTTACCCTATTGATGAGACCGGGGTAACGCAACATAAATCTATCATACCGTTCTTTGGGAGGTAGCTGCAGCCTTTCTACAAAGAGGTGGCTCAATTCTTTATTCACATTCTGGTGCAGGATTCTTCCCCAGTTGGCTATGTCGATATACTTCTCATAAAGCATATTCAGTTTGTCAATGTGGATGACATATACCCGGCAGTCTGTCAGTGTTTCAACGCTTTCTATTGATCGCTGGTTATAGTACAGCGAATCCATGCCGAAAGTAATGTCCCCCTCTTTGCTGAACCAAGTGGTGGTGCCCACTCCATCATGATGAAATATTGAGCGGGTAACTCCTTCTTCAATGAAATAGACCAAATGGTCCGTCATACCCGATTGCACAATACAGGTATCTTTGGGGTATATCCTCTCTTCCATCTCCGCCAACAACGCTTGGAGTGCCTCATCGGAAGCGGGGTATGTCTGTCTGATATTAGCAATAATGTTTTTCATTGAAGAAGAAAATCGTTTTTCTATAGATGCAAAGTTATGAAATTTGTCTGATAAAAAACGATTTCATGGCCATTTTCTAAAACCTCCGCACCCCGAGCAATACTCACAAAACAGACAACCTGCCAAAAACAGACAAAAAGTCAAAAAAACAATCTTTCCCGACTAAAATCTTACACAAAGATTCAAAGCTTTCAAATTCCGTTTCATTTTCCCATTTTCCAAATCCGCGAAAATTGATTTTTTATGGAAAATTTGGATAAATAGTATATAAATTAGAGTATACTTATAAAAAGAAGGGAATGACCTTTTATGGACATTCCCTTCTTAGTTCTTAAGACAGTAACCTAACTTTATTTAATTATTAGTCAGCAGTATCCCACCAAACGGGTAAAGAGTTGACAGTTGGCAATGTTGCTTCTGCATTAGATTTCTGCAAATTCTCTGAATTATAATTAACTTCAATTGAACATTGCTGAAGCCTGCGAATCCAATAACGCTCGTTATTAGGATCTGTATTTTCAGTAAAGTGGGTTGCACTTTCACTATCAAATTCAAACGGTCTTTTAAAATCTGGATATACAACACCAAAATCTTTTATGTTACCAGCACTATAATTGAAGCGCCTCATGTCGTTCCAATTTTGATAGAGTAAGAGCAAGCAATAAACTTTTGCTGCATAATCTTAGCCATTGTTAGTTGTGCTGAAGTTTGGGCTACAGCAGCACTAGCCAGAAAATTATCAATAGCTGCTGTTGGTATCACTTGTTTGCCAAACTGAGACTGATCATATTTAGTAAGCTTTTCATTCATTAATTCCATATGAGCTCGGATTCCTGCTTTATAAGCGGTTAAGGCGCCTGCTTTATCGCCTTTACGGAATAATGCTTCTGCTTTAATAAAACATATTTCAGGATAACAAAGAAGGTGTCCCGGAGCATCAGCTCTGGTATAAAATGTACCAGTAGAGATAATTTGATTTGTCTTACCATTATAATTTGAAGCCATATATCTGTCATCCCCATTTGTTACCCAACTTAAATGTTCCGAATAAATTGGTGTATATATAGAATCTCCTAACCTAGCTGTAACTTTAGAACTAGTGTACCAAATATCCAAGACACTAGGATTGCCATTTTCATCGTAAAACTTATGTCCTAGCATATCCTGTGATCTACTATTAATATTATATGCAATAGGACCACTATTCTTACGTATATCGCTATTAAGGATATCCACTCCTTTAGTTCTGACATATTTAAGTATCCCATTTTCACGGTATTGCCCGCTTGGAACCAAAAGATCCGTGCGAGGGTCTTCTATACCACTACCACCAGTAAAGGTGTTTGTTAATAAATCAAGATACCATTTTGTAACACGTGAAGTTGTACTTGACAAATTTTGATGTTGCAGAGCTCTAAGAGCAGCTTGTTTCGTATCATTTACATTAATATAATTCATTACGGTGTTATCGTTGTTTGACTGTGCAGCTTTGTCCAACGCAGCTAATACTGCATCTGGATCATATGCTTTTTTCTTTGAAAGATTATTCAACCAGCGAGCTTTTAAACCATACGCTAACTTTATCCATTTAGTAACATCTCCATTATTCCAAATATCTCCAGAAGAAAGTTTAGTTGCAGTTGCAGGTTGACTCATCTCTAAATATTTAATAGCCTCATCAAGCATAGCCATACAGCCATTAAAGATAGTTTGACCATCATCATATTTTGGAGTTATTTTTTCAGTTAGTGCTTCTGTATAAGGCATTTCACCATACATGTCCACCATAGTCATAAATCCCCATGCATGAATCAGTTTAGCAGCACCTACATAATGCCATGCTTCTTCTGCTGTAGCCTTCTCAATCAGTGGTTCAAGATTATCTGCTGTATAAATAAACCATGCCTGGTATGGCCAGGTAGTTGTACCACTAACCGGAGCCCATTTAACATTTTTGTCGTTGGTTGTTGTTCCATAAGTTTTAGCCATATTACCAGTAAACCAACAAGCTCGTGTTCCAGAAGATTCATACGAATCAACAAAGTTTGTCTGGATAACCATTAATCGTTGATCTGGTGTGGGGACCGTACTATTCGGATTGTTCGGATTATCATTTATATCAAGATAATCACTACATGCGTTTAAGCTTAATAGTAATATGATGCTTAAACTGAGATATAATATTTTTTTCATAATCACAATTCCATTTTAGATTTTATAATTAATTAGTCTTCTTAGAAGGTAATATTAACCCCAAATGACATTCCTGCTGTAGCTGGAACTCCACAATAATCTATACCAACTGAACTAGATCCTGAGACTCCCGAACCTGCTGCGCTAGTTTCAGGGTCCATACCTTTGTAATTAGTCCATAATAAAAGATTTGTTCCAGTAATCGTGGCTGACATATCTTTTATGAATTTTGTTTTTTTCAATATTGTGCGGGGTAATGAATAAGATAGAGAAACTGAACGCAAACGTAGCCAGTTTGTTTTTGTCATATAGTTTGCTGATTCATAAGAATAATATGTTCCCCAGTACTCTTGAATTTTATATTTATCTTTAATGGTGTAGGTTTTTTTTTCGTATTCGCCAGTAGCAGGATTCTTAGCAACACCTGTGGTTGTAATCGATTCACGGTCCAGACTTCTTTTACTCATACCAATAGAAGTCAGGAAATAGTCTGTTCCATTATAAACATCACCACCTACGCGGAAATCAAGTAAGAATGAAATATTCCAATTTTTATATTGCAAACTATTATTAAATCCACCGAGGAATTTAGGTTCACGATTTCCAATTTCGTAGGTTGTTAATCCATCGGAGGTCGGCATACCGGTATCCCAATTAAGAATCATATTACCTTCTTCATCTCTTGCATATTTAGAACCAGAGATAGCCATAAAGTTACCCTTGTTAAATGAAGCTGCTTTCGCATTACCTACTTGTACATCTGTTACATACAATACTTCAAGTCCCTGAAGAAGATTATTAACCTTTCCTCGGTTTCCAGATAAGTTTAATGTCATATCCCATGAAAAATCTTTTGTTTTGATAGGAGTGCCTGATATAGAAAGTTCCATACCCTTATTATTAATATCTCCGGCATTTGTCTTCATAAAAATATATCCGGTGGCCTGACTAGTACGTGGACTTAGTAATTGGTTATAACTTCTGTTTGAATAATAAGTATAATCAATTCCTAAACGCCCATTAAAGAAACGAAGTTCAAGGCCATATTCAATAGATTTTGTTATTTCAGGTTTTAAATATGCATTTCCTCGTGTCCAAGCATTTTGAAATCCGCTAGTTCCTAAAATAGTTATAATAGGATTATCTAGATAAGTGTTGGTTACATAAGGATCTGTGTCTTTACCTACTTTGGCCCATGAAGCTCTAACTTTACCAAAAGATAAAATACTATTTCTTGGTATTAGTTCAGTAAAGACAAAACTACCTCCTACGGATGGATAAAAATAAGATTGGTTATCTGTTGGAAGTGTTGAAGTCCAATCGTTACGTCCAGTTACAGTAGCATAAAATATATTCTTATATCCAGCACGGAATTCACCATAACCACCAATAAGACGTTTTCTGCTATTACTCTGTGAGATCGACCTGTCTGTTTCAGCTGTATTTGTTATAGCAAAAAAATTAGGGGCAACAAAATTCCACGCTTTGCGTCCATTTGATGATGACTTTGTGTCTTCAATTGTATTTCCTAGTAACAAATTAAAATCGAAATCGCCAAATGTTTTCTTAAAGTTCATCATTAAATTAGAAGAAAAATATTCATAAGTTCTGTCATCCTCTGATAGCATACCTTTCTGATACAAAAGCTCTACACCAGAGCCAGGCTCTAATAATCTTCTTGTATTTGTTGTATATCGGTCTGTACCACCTGTATATGCAATGTTGAACCAATCACAAACATCCAGTTTTAAATTAATAGTTCCTGTAAAACGAGTTGTTTTATCATTAACTTTATTCTTGTTTACAATCCAATAAGGATTATCCACATCGTCGTCTAACTGTTGTAATCCCTCAAACATCCTGTATTTTGTGCCATCCTCATTTAGCCAATGAGACATATTTTCACTACTCGGCCAGCGGTATGCAGAAACCATAGCGCCTGAACCACCTGAATTATACAATCCTCCACTGGTAAGAGATTTTTCAGCAGATGCTACAGAATATGCTACGTTCGCCCCAGCTGTAAATTTTCCATATTTTTGTTCACCATTAAAACGGAATGTGTTCTTCAAATAACCTGTTTCTGGAATAACACCGTCCTGATCGTAACGAGAAGCAGATAGATAAAAGTTACTGTTTTTATTACCGCCGGAAACGTTTACACTATTGTCCCATGTTCCGGAATTTTGGAAGAAATCTTCTGTATTATTATATACTTTTTCATCTGCTCCAAACTTCTCTCCCCAGGATTGCAAGGTGTATTCGTCTAATCCTCCAGCAGTGTTATAATAACCTCTCTTATATTTATTTTGTTGTTCTGGATACCGATTAACCCAACTAGTACTAAATTTAGAGCTGAATCCAACTTTTACATTACCTTCTTCTCCTTTTTTAGTAGTAATAATTACAACGCCAGCAGCAGCTTTTGAACCATATAATGCAGCAGCAGCAGGGCCTTTCAAAACAGACATACTTTCTACATCTTCTGGATTAATATCCATTACACGATTACTATATGTCGAATTTGTACGCATTGCGCCATCAAAGGAACTATTACCACCAACATCTGTACCATTATCATAAATCATGCCATCAATAACAAATAATGGTTGGTTATCACGTTCCAAAGAAGTACCTCCACGAATAACTATACTTGCACCTGAACCTGCTCCACCACCACTTTGTGTTACATTAACGCCAGCTATCTTTCCATTCAAAGAATTGATTACATTAGTATTTTTATTCTTTAAGAGTTCATCACTTTTAATATCCTGAACTGAATATCCCAAAGCTTTTTTTTCTTTCTTAATACCCATAGCTGTAACAACAACCTCATCTAATGTTTTTGTATCTTCAGCTAATTCAATAGCAAGTGTGGGTGAAGAACCTACTGCAACTGTACTTGTTTTATAACCAATACAGGAAATAACCAAGGATGCTTTAGCTTTTACAGTTAAAGTAAATCTACCATTTAGATCAGTAATAGCACCATTGGAAGTTCCTTTTTCCAGGATACTGGCTCCAATTATGGCTTCTCCTTTTGTGTCTGTAACTTTACCTTTTATGGTAATAGCTTGCAATTGTTCACTGACGTTATAAACATCATTTACAACCGGAACATTAGCTACTGCACTTATGCTTCCTCCTGCGGAAAATAGCAAAGTGACAGCAAATGCTGAAAGAAATCTTTTTGAGAAGGTCCCTCGAATTTGTTGATTCATATTCATTAGAGATTAATAATTAATTAGAGAATCGGTTAAATTGCAATAAATAAGTAATGAAGAATACAGATGCGACTGTATTTGGAAATGTTGATCAGTCATAGGCGTTTTTTTCTTTAAAAGAGATTTAAATTTATACTATAGATATAATTTCCTAATTATTCTCAGTGATAATAAGATCTATTTAAATGAATATTTATAGATACAATCTAAGACTCAGCAATTACACTTGAGAATTTCTTCTCATGGTTTTCAACAGATATTAATTAAATGCAAATTCTGGTTCTATTTAACTGTTTTTCGAAATAATGAATGTATTTGGATATGAAATAGAAATGAGATAATTCCTCCATGAAATAAGTAGGAATTATCTCTTTTATGATTATTTCACAAATATATTAGATTTATTTTAAAAAGAGAAACAAATATTGACTATTATTTTGTATTGGAAGTTATGTTTTAACATTAAATAACTTAAAGTTTATAAGTCTTGGAATGGTATTCAACTAAACCACTCATAGGAGATTCTACTATGCAGGATATTTCTATGTTAAATTCTTTTGCAACTTCGGTTAATATTTTTGCATATATATAGGCTACAGAGCCTACAAAGCATATAGGATAATTTTTATAATCATACTGAAATATATTTCGGATGAAGAAGTTACGGAGATTTGAATATATTAGATTGTATACATATTCATTATCTAAATGTTCGTTCAGAAAAAAAGAAATAGTAGATAAAAAACGATTTGGGAAAGGATGGCTGTATACAGATTCCAATGCATTGTCTGCTGTAATACGAAATTTATCGTAGAAACTTTCGATAATTTCATCCGGAGCAAGTTTTTTAAGGCAATCAGCCAAAAATATTCTTCCCATAACAGCACCACTACCTTCATCTCCAAGGATATACCCTAATGAACGCACATTTTGTGTTATCTTCTCACCGTCGTAAAAGCAAGAGTTGGAGCCTGTTCCTAGAATACAAGCAATTCCAGCTTTGTTTTTTAACAATCCGCGGGCTGCAGCCACTAAATCGCTCTCTACATCAATTGGAGATTTAAACTGAGCAACCAGTGACGCTCTGATTACTTCTTTGCGGTCGTCAGTTGTACAACCGGCACCATAAAAGTAAACCTGATCATAGCGCTTTTTGAAGAATACTTCCGGTAGTTCCAATCGGACACAATGACTGATTTCCCGTCTGGACTGGAAAAATGGATTTATCCCTTCGGTAAACTCATGTCCTACTACATAATCTCTATCAACAATTGCCCACTCAGTTTTTGTGGACCCACTTTCAGCTATTAGTATCATTTTTTTTATTTTGTATTTTCAGTTAATCAATAAACAAGAAATTGAAAAATAGTGCGTATTTGTTTTCGGAAAATAAATTATACATTCTATGGAAAAGAACTTAACCTGTCTTAATTCATCATTTATTCGAAAGATCTGAATAGGAAAAACAGAATATTTAAATACTTAATAATATACGTTAAATATGTATTATTTTTTTTTGTTGTGTTTTTACAAAGTATTTATAGTGATAACCCAACAAATATAGAATAAAATATTTATGGATCAAAACAAAAATTTAGATATTTTATACTTATAGGCGCTTTTTTTAGAATACATGTTCCTTTTTTCTGTTGATTTTATTTCAGTTGCAGCATTGATCTAATATTTTATGGTCATTAATGCTTTTTTTTATTAGATAACTGTTTTTTATTGTGGGTACTATTTTGCAAATTGTCAAAACATAAACAATAGCTGTTCTTTAGTCGTTTATAAATATATAATTTGCGTGTTGTATCATTTTTTTTCTGATGTAACAAATGAGACAATTTATTTTTTATATTTTCTTTTTCTTTGTATCATATAAATATAAAATAATATGGAAGACTTATTTAAAAAAGGGACAATCCTTGATTTTGAGAAATTAATAGATTATTCTGCAGGTGGAGTAATCAGTAAACAAGTACTTAAGAACGAGGCTGGAAATGTAACTTTGTTTTCTTTTGATAAAGGACAAGGCCTTAGTGAACATACTGCACCTTTTGATGCAATGGTTCAGATACTAGATGGAGAGGCTGTTATTACAGTTGGAGGTAAACCTTTTAATCTAAAAGAAGGTGAAACTATTATTATGCCGGCCAACATAACTCATGCTTTATTTGCAACAGAGCAATTCAAAATGTTGCTGACAATGATTAAAGGATTATAATTTATCAATATTAATACGAAGCTGTATTTATATCTTCTTTTAAAAAAGTTATTTTAAGATTCCGGATTGTGATCATTTTTCTCAAAAATATATTTATATTTGCCAAGATATAAAATAATATGCAAAAAATATAAATATAATAAGAGTTTTAAAATGAGCGTTAAACATCGTTTGATTATTATGAACTTCCTGCAATTCTTTGTGTGGGGAGCATGGTTGATTTCTTTGGGAGGATATATGGGTAGCAGTTTGCACTTTGAAGGAGGACAAATTGGAGCAATTTTTGCTACTATGGGTATTGCTTCTTTGATGATGCCAGGATTGGTAGGCATACTTGCAGATAAGTGGATTAACGCGGAACGTTTATTAGGTATTTGCCATTTGTTGGGAGCTGTTTTTTTGTTTTATGCATCTACGGTAACAAGCTATGATCAGATGTATTGGGCAATGCTTCTTAATCTATTAGTGTATATGCCAACTTTGTCACTGACAAACACGGTGTCTTATAATGCATTAGAAAATAATAACTTTGATATTGTAAAAGACTTCCCGCCTATAAGAGTTTGGGGAACAGTTGGCTTTATTTGTGCTATGTGGGCTGTTGACCTTACCGGGTTTAAGCATTCATGTGCACAACTCTATGTGAGTGCGGGAGCTGCTTTAGTTCTGGGACTTTATTCTTTTAGTTTACCCAAGTGTCCTCCTGCAAAAAGTGAAAGCAAAACATTGCTTTCCTCTTTCGGACTGGATGCATTGGTGCTTTTTAAGAGAAAGAAAATGGCTATTTTCTTTCTCTTTTCTATGTTGCTTGGTGCTGCTCTTCAAATAACAAATTCGTATGGTGATCTTTTTTTGAGTAGTTTTAAAAGTATCCCGGAATATGCAAATTCTTTTGGAGTAACGCACTCGGTAATTCTACTCTCAATTTCACAAATGTCTGAAACACTTTTCATTCTAGCTATTCCTTTTTTCTTGCGCCGTTTTGGAATAAAGCAAGTAATGCTGATAAGTATGACTGCATGGGTGCTTCGTTTTGGTCTCTTTGGAATAGGAAACCCAGGTAGCGGATTGCCTTTACTTATTCTTTCAATGATTGTTTATGGCATGGCTTTTGATTTTTTCAATATATCAGGCTCTCTTTTTGTTGAGATGGAAACCACACCTCAAATTAGAGCCAGTGCACAGGGGCTTTTCTTTATGATGACCAATGGTCTTGGCGCTATTATGGGAGGGTATGCAAGTGGATCAATTGTTGACTTGTTTTCTAAATATGAAACTGTTGCCGGACAGACTCAGGTGATTAGTCGTGATTGGCAGTCTATTTGGTTTATCTTTTCCGCTTATGCTTTAGCTATAGGAATTCTTTTTGCGCTGGTATTTAAATATAAGAACGGGAGTAAGATGGTTAAGAATTAAATATTGTAGTTTGTGCTTTTAAAGCAGATATATAAATAAAAATAGTTTAGTTGGATAGCTGAACTATTTTTTTACTTTATTTGATATTTTAACGTTGATTCAGCGATGAAAACATATCTGTAAACGAATTGTATAGCTTTTTACTATTTACAAAATGACGAATTGACCCAAGAAGTTGTTCTCGATGTTTTTTCAATATATGGGATAACCGTTCAGCACTTAATGACGTTCTAAACTTTTCTAGTAATTTTTTTATTCTGATTATAAGTGACCCGATTAACATAATTGAAAAAAATAAAATAACTGTAAATGCATTATATTCAATATTATAACCTATCTTTTCGTTTTTTCACCTGAATAGGGTATGTATAGATGAATAGTTATTAAAAATTACATCTTAGTATGTAAGATAATGAAGAGTTTTATATATTTAATTGTAAAACAAAGCCGATACTAAATTCTATAGAATGGAACAAATGATGAAAAGATCAGTATTATCAATACTCGGACTTACAATAATATTATTGCTTCTTACTTCCTGCAGCAGTAGTAAAATGCTTCAAAAAGAGATTCGGACAATACGTGGGGATCTTTTTTATGAATTAACTACTCCAATATATTCAGATAGCATAAAACATGATGTTTATCTTAATTTTATTGATTACTCAAATATTGATTATGAAACATCAGTGAAAAGAAAATCCACTCTGATAATTCCTCTTATATTTGTAAACTATGTTGGTGAAAGTTTTAGTGTAACATTAGGTGAAGGATCTCTTAAAATGAATTTTAGGGAATTTCTTGCTCAGGCTATTACTACAGAATGTAATAGTAGTACTTGCTTTAATCTTTTAGATAGGAATGATACAGTAAGTAAAAAAGGGAATTATGTTCTCGACGTAAAAATAACTCATTGTCAAACATCATCAAGGATTAAATTAAACAACACTTCTATATTGTGGTTTGATGATAATCTTGTTTATGGAACTTATGTAGAATTTAATAATGAAAAAGTTCGTCCGGCATATACGGATCTCGCTCTTGATGTTAATCTAAGTTTTGATAGCAAAATAATTTATCATAAATCTTATTCAACAAATTACAAACAAGTTTGTGGAAGTTCTAGTATTGCAACTGCAGCCCGAACGGAAGTTTGTTTGAATAACATGACTAAGTGTCTTTCATTTGCGACAAAAAACATAGTGGAAGATGTATCTAAAGATCTACATCTGGTTATGTTGAACGAAAAATAGTAAATATTAAAATAGATTTTATAAAAAGAACATCAGAATAATCTGTGCAATAATAACTCTAAGAAACATACTTAGCGGATAAACAGTGGCATAAGATACTGATGGATTATCTCCGTGGATTGTATCATTTACATAATTCAGAGCCATAGGGTTAGCCATACTTCCGCAAAGCATTCCTGAAACAGAGCCGAAGTCCACTTTCATAACCTTTAATGCTATTAGTCCGGTGATAACTACTGGAATGAAAGTTATGGCAAAACCTAAGCCTATCCAAAGAGCACCTTCGGGGCGAACTACAGTTTCAAAGAAATGAGCACCGGCATCCAAACCCAGACAAGCCAGATACATGGAAAGTCCCAGCCCGCGGAGCATAAGATTGGCACTAAGAGTGGTGTAGGTAACCATATGAAGACGTGGCCCAAAGGTTCCAATTAAGATACCAACTACGATGGGACCGCCGGCTAATCCTAATTTAACGGGAGCACTGATTCCGGGAATGGCGAAAGGAATTGCTCCCAGAGCTAATCCAAGAATAATGCCAATAAACACAGCTACAAGATTGGGCTCTTTCAGACTTTTAACCGCATTACCTAGTACCTTTTCCACATTTTGTATGGCGGCTGCTTCTCCAACCACAGTCAGACGATCGCCCATTTGCAGCACTAGTTCCGAAGTGGCAAGAAGTTGTACTCCTGCACGATAAACACGACTAATGTTTATTCCGTAATGATTTCTTAGGCGGAGTGAACCAAGTTTCTTTCCGTTTATTTCTGGGCGGGTTACTACTATACGTTGTGAAATAAGCTGACTGTCAATTGCATTCCAGTCTATGTCTTCTTTATTCCAGTCTGTATGCTCTTGTTCTCCAAAGAGAACAGTTAGCGCTTCTACATCCTTTTCAGAAGTAACTACGAGTAATCGATCTCCTTTGGCCAGCACCTTTTCAGAAGTAGGAATGGTTACTTTTCCATCTCTCCAAAGACGGGAAATAACAAATTTCATACTACTAAGATGTGCTATGTCTTTAATGCTTTTACCATATATTCCGGGGTTGAAAACCTGAAACTCGGCAATGTATGTTTTATTGGCTTTATCATTTTCTTTATCGGCTAACTCTTCTTTGCGAACAAAGACTTTTCGTATCAATAAGACAGCAATAATTACTCCTAATACACCTAATGGGTAAGTAACGGCACAACTAAGAGCAGGAGCACTTGATGGAAGTCCTAACTGTTGAAGCGTTTGCTGAGCTGCACCAAGAGCAGGGGTGTTAGTTGTTGCTCCACAAAGTATTCCTACCATATCGGGCATTGAAACTCCTGTGGTGAAATGGCATATAATGGTGAACAAGGTGCCAAGAGCTATCAGAATCAGAGAAAGAATATTAAGTTGCATTCCGCCTTTGCGAAAGGAACTGAAGAAACCTGGTCCCACCTGAAGTCCTAGTGAATAGACAAATATAACTAATCCGAAAGTTTCAGCGTAATTCAATATTTGAGGGTCAATAGAGAGTCCGAGATGTCCGGCTAGAATTCCGGCGAAGAAAACGAAAGTAACGCCCAGTGATATTCCCATAATGTGAATCTTTCCCAGAGCAAGTCCGATAGCAGAGATAAGAGATATAACAACTACGGCCTGAAGCGCTGAGTGATCCAGAAATAATGTATTAAGCCATTCCATGCTTATGTTTTATTTTGTTAGTTTTTACCGGGGCGCAAAGATAGGAACTATTTTGCGAAAAGATGTTTTTTTATAGATGAAATATACAAAAAGTTAACGATTCCAGACTTTATTAGTTTTCTAAAAGAGTATAATACCAAGCTCTACAATGGGCTTTTTATCATAAGTTTTACTTTCTGTATAATACCTGGTGGTGCTGTAACCTCCCGAAGCGAAGATTCCGAACTCCTTTGCCAGGCGATATTCAATATTGATGCGTGCCTGAAGCGCATACATTCTTTCTGGAATATCTGCTTCATATTTGTTGTGGAATGTTTCAATATGCTGATAGCCTATATCACCACTAAGGGAAAGGTTACTTGATATTTCAAAACCCAAACCGGTACGATAAAAGGCAGAGGCTGAGAATTTTTTGTCTAGATCCAGATAATTACTTCCTAGCCCTAATATAGTATAGAAAAGATTGTTCTTGAAGCGCATTGCAACATTGCCTTTGCTTGTGTTTCCTCCAAAAATCATTAGTTGATAACGGGTGTCCGGATTTAGATTAACCAATCCAAACTTTGCTTTAGCTGCACTCTTGCTATAATTTACCAACCCAACCTGCACTCCTGAGGTTGCAAACTCGGATATGTTTAATAGCCCTACCTGACCTCCGCGAAGGCTTTTTGCAATGTTACTTAATCCTGCTATTTGCAAACCTCTGATATGAACACCTACATTGCCTAGTCCGGAGATTTGCAGGCCGTTTGTTTGTCCGCCCGCTATGTTTGTCAGAGAAGCAACCTGAATACCATTGATATTATTTCCCGATACATTCATCAGTCCGCCCGCAGCAATTCCTGTGAGATTGCCCCCAATGATGTTTGCCATTCCGGCAATCTTTATTCCTTTGGCTGTTGATCCACTTCCAATATTCATCACTCCGGCTATATCTACACCAACAGAGCCGCTTCCAGTGATATTCATAAATCCCGATAGGAGCAAGCCCTTTGTATCATTTCCTGTAATGTTCATCAATCCGCCTATTCCTAGCCCTTTCAGATTGTTTCCTGTTACGTTGGCTATACCTGATCCTATGATTCCTTTAGCATCATCTCCGTTTATATTAGCTAATCCACTCAGCTGAATGCCTTTCATAGAACCGTTTACTACATTCGATATTCCTGAAACCTGAATTCCGTATACATTATCTGCCGAGAAAGAACTAAATCCATTTAATCCTATCCCTTTTAGTTGATTTAATTTTGTAACAAGTCCCAAGTTGAAGTAGGTCGTCTGAGATGAATCGCAAGGTTGAGTTGATATCCCTTTCCAAAGAGAAAGGTTGATTCCTCCAGACTTATTTTGTGCGTTACCGGGCAAACTGTATAAAAACAGCAAAGCAGTAAAGAAAGTGATGCATCGTATGGCTAATTTCATCTGTATATATGTTTATTCTAAAATGCTTTAACCTATAAGTTAGTTGCAATATTACGTAATTAATTTGATACAACCTTATGCCTAAGTATTTTTATAAGGGTAACCTATTCTAAAAGCTCTAAAGATAATGCTAAAAAGCTCTAGACTAAAAAATAAAAAGGCGTACACTTATTTAATATTTAGTGTACACCTTTTTATGAATTATTCTTTTTGTTTTCTTCTAATAGTCCTTATCCTTTGGCTTCCTGATATAGGAATCTCTTAATACTCTTCTTAGGGGTTTTTTCAAACTCTTCGGGATAAATCTTAATTTTGGCAATCTGGCTGTAGGATGGTAGCAGTGAGTTTAGTTCCACACGGTTTTCCTCCATTACTCTTTCTATGTCTTTATTTGTGAGGCCGTGAGCAAATGCATCATCAAAATCGGGGTAAACCAGTCCTACTAGTTTATCACTTTGTTGAACAACAATGGATTCAGATACATAAGGAAGATTATTTAGCATATCTTCAATTTCTTCCGGATAAATATTTTGTCCCGATCCGCCAAGCAGCATGTTTTTACTGCGGCCTTTGATGGTGAGATTTCCTTCTGCATCGATAATTCCCAGATCACCGGTGTGAAGCCATCCATCTTTATCTATAACTTGCTCGGTAGCCTCTTCGTTTTTGTAATAGCCTAGCATAACATTGTCGCCTCGGCACACAATTTCTCCAACTACATTTTCAGGATCTGAAGAAAGAACCTTTACCTCCATTCGGGGAGCAGCTTTACCGCATGAACCCATTTTGAAGCGACTCCAGTCTTCGTAACAAATAATAGGACCACATTCCGTCATTCCGTAACCTACAGTGTAGGGGAACTCTATCATTTTAAGGAATTGCTCAATTTCTTTATTAAATGCTGCACCTCCAACAATGACTTCCACAAAATTACCGCCAAAGGCCTTAATCATTTGTTCACGAACAGAGGCTTTTATCTTATCATTAATAATAGGAACTTTCATTAGAATTTTCATAGCTGGGGTTTCCAACTTAGGCAGAATATTCTTTTTGATAATTTTTTCAATAATAAGTGGAACTGCAACAACAAGATTTGGCTTTATTTCGGAGAATGCCTGGAATATAATTTTGGGACTAGGCATTCGTGTGAGGAAGTATATCTGGCAGCCTATGGAAAACTCATAAAGGAATTCAAAAGCCATTCCATACATGTGAGCCATAGGAAGCATGGAAACAATTTTATCACCAGCTTTCAGTGATAGCACTTCATGTGCAAAATAAGTGTTTGACCATAAACTGCGGTAAGGCAACATTACTCCTTTAGAATAACTAGTGGTTCCAGAGGTATAATTGATGATGGCTAGCTCTTCGGGCTTGTCTTTATGATACGCAACATGTTCCGGACGGAAATTTTTTGGATACTTTAGTCCAAACATCTCATTCAGATGTTCGCGGGCATGTGTTAGTTTATCTAAACGAGATACAAGTATTGAGAAGTCGTTCATCAATACAATCCCTTCGAGCAACGGCATTGCTGCTTCATTTAGATTTTCCCATACTACGTCGCCTACAAAAAGTAGCTTGGCTTCAGAATGGTTCACAATGTTATGTACATTGTCTGCTTTAAATTCGTGAAGAATAGGAACAGCTATCGCTCCGTAAGTTATTACAGCAAGAAATGATACGCCCCAGAAAGAACTATTTCTCCCGCAAATGGCAATTTTATCTCCTTTTTTAATTCCACTTTCTTCAAAAATGATATGTAACTTTTCAATTTTTCGGGCTACATCTTTGTATTGAAGAGTGGCTCCTTTATAGTCAGTCAGGGCATCTAAATCCCAGTTATTTTTTACACTGTTTTCAATGTACGCTATAAAACTATGTTCCATTTTAATTGCACAATCAAATTAAATTTGTGCAAATATAGATGTTTCACTTTGTATTTCAAATTAAAATGAGAAAAAAGTGAATGGCTTGCCAGTTTAACAGTCAATAGACTATTGATCAAAAAACAATCCGTTACAATAATTAAATGTAACGGATTATTAGGTTGTTTTTATTATAAAAATTTAATCTCTTTCGCTGAAATAACGCAGGAATTGTGTCCGTTCATACATACTTGAACTCTTTACGTCTTTGGCTTTCAGTAAACCTTTGAACTGCGAAATGCTTTCGTATCCTTTTTCTGTCATCCAGTGTTCAATAGATTTCAGCATCGGACGAATGCATTGATTACCTGTCTTATAAATAATACTGCAAATCTCAGCAGCTGATGCTCCTACGAGAATAGATTTAATAACAGCTTCTGCACTGTGCACTCCTCCTGAAGCTGCATAATCAATGTTGCTAACCGTAGCAGACGAAATTCCAATCCAGCGTAAAGAAGGTGCAAAATCAGTAGGAGAACTTAAAACTTCTCCTGAAATAAATTCTAACTTTTTTAAATCAATATCTGTTTGATATAAGCGGTTGAATAAAACAATTCCTTCAGCACCACTAGCTCTTAACTTGTTTATCAATGAAACAGGATTAGTAAGATGTGTACCAAGCTTCATGATAACTGGAATTTTAATTCGGCTCTTTACATTATTTAATATGTCAATATGCTGTTTCTCAAACTCTCCACATTCATAATAAGGAGATACCTGAACACTTAAAATATTAAGTTCCAGAGCATCTGCTCCGGCTATTTCAATTTTCCGGGCAAAATCAACCCATTCGTTGTTTGTACAACAATTTATGCTGGCAATGATGGGAATTGAACAACGTTTCTTGCTTTCCTGAATAAGATTCAGATATTCTGATAAGTCATTTGCTTTTAAATGCTCAGTAAGAAAATTCCCGCCTTCAGGATAATAAGCCGGTTCGCACGTTTGCTGTGCTTTCAGCATAATTTGTTCCTCAAAGAGAGATCTCAGTACAATGGCACCCGCACCGGCCATTTCAAGTTTCTCATTTTTATCGGCACTATTAGTTAGCCCCGAACTGCTGATAACGATGGGATTTTTTAATTTCAATCCCGCAAATTCCGTCTTTAAATCCACCATAAACTTTGCGCATTAGTAAATCCTTTCTCCGAAAATTTTACTTCCTACGCGGACAAGAGTGCTACCTTCGGCTATTGCTTGTGGATAATCATGAGACATGCCCATTGATAATTCTTTAAAATCCTGTTTTTGGGCAAAGTATTCTTGTTTTATCTCGGTAAAGAAGTTATTTAAAGAACAAAATTCAGTCTCAATTTGTTTTGAAGAATCAGTGTATGTTGCCATCCCCATTAATCCTTGAATGGATATATGGGTAAGTTCTTTCCACTCTTCACGAGCTAACATATCTCTGCATTCATCAAAACTGAAACCAAACTTAGTCTCTTCCTGCGCAATATGAATTTGAAGCAGGCAGGGAATTACTCGCCCTACCTTTTCTGCTTGCTTATTGACTTCACAAAGTAATTTATAGCTGTCTATCCCATGAATCATTGACACATAGGGCACCATGTGTTTTATTTTATTAGTTTGTAAATGACCAATAAAATGCCATTCAATATTTTTAGGCAGAGATTCATATTTCTCTGTCATTTCCTGCACTTTACTTTCTCCGAATATTCGTTGTCCTGCCTCATAGGCTTCCATGATGGCTTCATTTGGATTGAACTTGGAAACAGCTACTAATCTTACTCTTGCGGGGAGCTGAGAAAGTACTTCAAGTAAATTGCTTTTAATACTCATTTTATTATTGATTTTGTCCGGCTTGGGGAAATTCTGGTTTAACATCTGGTTCGGAAGCATATGGGAATACATCCATAATTGCTGTTTCAGTTACAGATGCAATGACATAATCGGCCATAGTTCCTTTCATTCCTTCATCCAGATTCTTAACAGCTTCGCGAAGATCTCCGGCTTGAACCAATACTTGAGTAGAAATTTTCTTTTCTGCACCGCTTTTTTCATCGAGTGAGATGAATTGTAATTTACATCTAAACCAACGATCGCCTGTTTCATCTTCAAAAAGTTCACTATAGTTGGCGCGTTTAATGTCGGACACAGTAAATTCTCCGGAAATAAAAGGAGTTATCTCTTCAATAATTCTGGCTTCGGCTTCTGTAAAACTTAAAGCGTCTACTAAATAAGGCTCAGTAACCTTTTTATTCATTCCATTCTCAGCTACTTTATCATAGCGTATTTTGCATTCAAACCAAGTGTGCATCATATAACTGTCTAATTATTAATCGTTAAAAATATTTGTATTTTATAAGTTTGTCTGATAGTTTATTAATTTGTATTATCCGATTCTTTTAATTGGATAAGTCTATCAATAAATCACGAGCAAAGATACTTTGTTTTTTTATTTGTTTTTGATAAGGTTTAAAAATAAATAGTTCAGGATTTATACAAAAAAAAGCATTTTATACTCTCACTCCATCACGAATGCATACAATGTATTGATATGTATTGGTATAGCCGTTATCCATCACGCATTTACATTCATTGATGCAATATTGTTTGTTTATAAACAGCTTTATTTGCGTCTGTTATGTAGGGGAAAACAAGATAAATCAGTATTGTATTTTATGGAAGATCAAAGTGATGGATGAATTGAAAAAGTGATGGATCCGTTATGGATAAATTTTATCCATAACGGGTTAAATGATTTATATACAGTGCTTTAAAAATAATCGTGATAGAGTGATGGATGCTTTTGTTTTATCCGGTTATATTTTAAAAAAACTATTAAGCAATTTCTCTCAGACTATTCACCAATGATTTTCAACCATTCACCAATGGATTTTATTTATTGGCGAATGCTTTATGGAGCTTATTCAGTTCTATTTGTGATGATAGAAGCTGAGAACTTATCTATTTAATTAGCCTTTTCAAGTTTCATGGCAAACCCTCCACCTGGAGCCAGATGAATGGCTTGCGTAGATGAAGCATTAACAGTTAATTCCTCTTTCTTATAATCACGACCTACTCGGTGTGCATTTTTGCCATCCTTAAAAAGTGTAGCTTTATAGTTACCTTTTCCTAAGAAGGAGAGATTAATGCTGAGATCACGTGGTGTCCAGTCTGTTAGTCCTCCTACATACCAGGTTTCTCCTAATCGTCTCAGAGTAATAATGTATTCTCCTATTTTTCCGTCTAATACTTTTGTATCATCCCACACCGTAGGAACTTTGGCAATGAAATCCAGACATTCAGTTTCACGCATGTAGTTTGATGGGTTATCGCACAGCATATTAAAAGGTGATTCGAGAATAATATAAAGAGCTAATTGGTGGCAACGGGTTCCTTGGCTCATTGGCTCTGAGTTAATAGGAGTGTAGCTTCCTTTTGCGGCATTGCGCATTGCTCCCTGAGTATAATCAAGTGGTCCGGCAGCCATACGAATAAAAGGTATAGTTACATCATACTTAACCATATTTGTAGTAGCAGGAGACCATTTCATTTGCTCTAGTCCGTGAACTCCTTCAAAATTAAGAATGTTAGGATAGGTGCGGTTTAGTCCGGCTGGCTTATACATTCCGTGAAGGTCAAGTATCAAATGATATTTAGCACAAGTAGCGGCAGCACGGTAGTTGAATTCAACTATTTCCTGATCGTCACGATCCATAAAGTCTACCTTAAATCCTTTTACTCCAAGTTCAGAATAATATTTGCACACATTTTCCATATCACGGTTAAAGGCATGGTAGCCTGCCCAAAGAATGATGCCAACATTCTTTTTTGCTGCATAATCTACTAACTCTTTAATATTAATTTCAGGAACAACCTGCATTAAGTCACATTTCATATTTACTGCCCATCCTTCGTCAAGAATAACATATTCAAGTTTGTTGGCAGAAGCAAAATCAATGTAATATTTATAGGTGGCGTTGTTTACTCCTGATTCAAAATCCACATTATAAATATTCCAGTCATTCCACCAGTCCCATGCAACCTTTCCTGGCTTTATCCATGCATAATCAGTTACCCTTGATGGGGCTGCTAGTTTGTAGGTCATGTCACTCTCGGCTAACTGTTTGTCTTCTGAAGCAATGATGGCTATTCTCCACGGAAATTGGCGTGCACCATTAACTTTTGCAATATAGTTTTCCCTTTCTTTTACGCGGAATTGCAACATGTTATGCCCTCCTTGTTCTGTTCTTTTAGGATAAGGAGCAAAAACCCCTTCAAGAGAATTATCTTTTTGAGCATTATTCAGATAAAGCCCCGGATAACTTTCCAGATCAGCTTCCGTGAGACAGACTTTTATGTTATTTTCAGCCTCCACTACAAGTGGAAGAAACATTAATCTGTTACTATCTAACTTTGATAAATTCTCAGTAACATATGTGTTTTCGAAAGAGTTTGTGAACTGCATCTCCTTGTTCTTATAATCAGTCACTCCATCTAAACGAACATAAGGCACAGTAGCTGGGAAATCATCGGCAAAGTTGTATTTTACCTCTTCATCCTGAATATTAAATGCCTCTTTACGGTAGTTTATAAAGCGGTAAGCCACGCCATCATTATATACCCTGAATTTTATTCCCCAGTTCTTTTTGAAACGGAGGTCCAATTCGTTACAGTGATCAGCTATTTGTGCCCGTTTATAAAACGGAGAAGTAATAGGCTGATTGATTATTTGCCTGAAAATTTTATCAATTTTGGCATTCTTTCCCCAAATTTCACCTGTGCTCAAAGTCATAGAAACAGGCGAAGGTGCAATAATTGTTTGATGATTATTGGTAACGGTGTAGGTTATTTTATCTCCGATGGAAATTGCTGTTTGAATGTTCCCATCAGGAGACGAGATGGTTAATAACTTTTGTGCAAAACCTATTTGAGTACATAAACAACAGATGACAATTATAAAAATCTTCTTATTCATTTCTTTTGTTTTTCTTCAGTTTATTACTCAGTATTAATAATTATCAGTGCGGAAAGGTATCATAGGAAGCTCTCTGTTATTGTAAATATTCCCAATCTGGAAGTTACGGAAACAATATCTTACTGCTACCGGAACCTTTACCTCTTCACTGGAAACAACGATTATTTTTTTATCAAGATCAGCAATAGCATTAGCCGGATGGAATA
>Ga0183099_1000757_pt1 | contig 21182 bp, 14 predicted proteins | sample Biomet1_FD_127788 | JGI IMG/M metagenome (GOLD analysis project Ga0183099, IMG submission 127788) | Microbial communities from bioreactor (seeded with anoxic lake sediment) at LBNL, California, USA - Biofuel metagenome 1 | ecosystem: Engineered > Bioreactor > Anaerobic > Unclassified ...
CGGTCGTTAGGAACGACAGCAGCCTATGGCTTGTCGCTCTATCAATGGTTGTTTCAGGCACATCATGCCCATCTCTATTTTGAATCCTCCGCGACGGTAATTACGCTGGTTTGGTTTGGTAAATGGCTGGAGCAGCGCGCCAAACGACAGACCAGTGAGGCTATTCGTGCGTTGCAGGCACTGCGCCCGGAGCAGGCGTGGGTGGAACGCGATGGGCAGGCGCAATGGTTGGCACTGGCGCTGTTACAACTGGGTGATCGGGTACGGGTGCGTGCCGGGGAACGTATTCCCGTTGATGGCGTGATTGTCGATGGTGCCAGCCATCTGGATGAATCATTACTGACTGGTGAAAGTTTACCGGTCAGCAAACAGACGGGTGATAGTGTTAGCACAGGGGCGATGAATGGGGAAGGCTTGCTGTGGCTGAAAACCACTGCGTTGGGGGAAAACACCTTACTGGCGCGGATCATCGCACGTGTCGAACAAGCGCAGATGGCGAAACCGCCAATCCAGCAAAAAGTCGATCAGATCAGTGCGGTATTTGTGCCGATCGTATTGGTTTTGGCATTGCTCACCGTCACCGGTTGGTATCTGTTTACCGGTCTAGGCGAACCGGCACTCATTCATGCGGTTTCGGTGCTGGTTATTGCTTGCCCTTGCGCACTGGGGTTGGCAACGCCGGCGGCCATTATGGCGGGAACTGGTACGGCGGCGCGGCATGGCATTTTGATCCGCGATGCGGAGGTGTTGGAAAAGCCGAAAAAGTGAACATGGTGGTGTTTGATAAAACCGGCACTTTGACGCAAGGGTATCCGGCATTATGTGCTCAGCAAGCAGTCGGTATCAATGAGCAACAGGCGCTTTTACTGGCGGCGGCATTGCAACAGGGCAGTGCGCATCCGCTCGGTGTGGCACTACAAAATGCGGCACAACAACAAGCCTTAGATTTACCGACCTTGTCAGACGTGAGCACGACGGCGGGGATTGGTGTGCAAGGCCAATGGCAAAATGTCACTTATGCATTGGTCGGCGGGCAAGGATTAGTACAACGCCAGCTAACACCAGAAAGCACCTTACAAGCTGGTGTGGAATTACAATATCAGCAGGGGCGAACCGTCTCCTGGCTGATTGCCGGCGAGCAAGTTGTAGCTTGGTTTGCATTTCAAGATCTACCGAAGGCAGAAGCGGCTGCAGCCATTAAAACGCTACAACAGCAGGGCATAAAAGTAGCGCTGCTGAGTGGTGATCATCAACAGAGCGTGCAGCAAATGGCCGATCTGCTTGGCATTGATGAAATGGCAGCACAAGTGTTACCAGAGCAGAAAGCCGAAGCGATAGTTCGCTGGCGTGAACAGGGTTTCGTCGTCGCTATGGTCGGCGATGGCATTAACGATGCGCCCGCGTTGGCAGAATCGGATCTCGGTATTGCGATGGGTTCGGGTACCGATGTGGCGATGGCCAGTGCAGCGATGACGTTGATGCGTAACGATCCACGTGCAGTGGCAGATGCGTTAGTGATTGCGCGGTTAACCAGTCGCAAGATCCGGCAAAATTTGTTCTGGGCATTTATCTACAATGTGGTGGCGTTACCATTAGCGGTATTTGGTTTTCTCGACCCGATGCTGGCTGGGGCGGCGATGGCATTCAGCTCAGTCAGTGTAGTGACGAACGCCTTGTGGTTAACCCGCTGGCAACCCAAATGGGCGATCGGAAAGGAACAGGAGTAGTAAGTTATGTCTGAAATTTTTCTGACCATCGGTGAAATGGCTAAACGCAGTGGGCTAACCGCCAAAATGATCCGGCATTATGAAAGTTTGGCATTATTGCCACCCGCAGTGCGTAGTGAAGCCGGTTACCGGCATTATCAGGAACAGGACATACAGCAACTGCGTTTTATCCGCCAAGCCAGAGAGCTGGGTTTTTCGCTGCCGCAAATCGGTGAACTGCTCAACTTATGGCATGACCAGCAACGGCCAAGCAGTAAAGTGAAGCAGGTAGCAGAGCAACATATCGCAGTATTAGAGCAAAAAATTACTGAGTTGACGCAGATGAAAAGTGCGCTGGAAACACTGGTGAGTCGTTGTCATGGTGATGACAGTTCTGATTGTCCAATTCTGGATGAGTTGGCTCAGCCATCGGGTGCTTGCTGTCATCGTGTCGAAGCAGAATAAATAGGAAGGATAGCGGCATGACTCTTCATGCCGCTGTTGAGATATTAATGACGAGTAGGCAATTTATAACTGCGTACCATCTCATCCATTATTTGTGCATGGTGGCTTAGTGTCATACTGGCTTGCGCCAAATCAGTCACCACCTGTTCGGTTTCTTCGACTGAATCACGAATAGCGACCAGACTATCAGCAACCTGATCAGCAACTACACCTTGTTCTTCGGCGGACGCGGCAATCATTTCACTACGTTCCGCTAACTGGCCAGTTTGTGTGGCAATTTCTTCAAAGCCGTTGCTGGCTTTCTGAGCATTTTCTACCGCCATATTGGCCGCATCAATACTGTTTTGCATCAACGATACCGCCTGACGAGTACCTTGTTGCAAGCCTGCGATCATGTTGGCGATTTCCTGCGTAGCTTGTTGTGTGCGACTGGCCAAAGTTCGAACTTCATCTGCCACCACCGCAAACCCACGACCTTGTTCACCCGCTCGTGCTGCTTCAATCGCGGCATTCAACGCCAACAGATTGGTTTGTTCTGAAATACCGCGAATGGTGTCAACTACTGAGCCGATCACGGCTACCTTTTGCTCCACCCCATTTACGGAATCAGCACTGGTTGATAGGTTATCAAACAGCATGTTCATGGAATTGATGGCATCACGGATTTGCTTCACGCCGGATGCGGCCAGCTGATCAGTATTACGCGTGGCATCCGATGCATCATTGGCATTGCGTGCTACTTCACGCACTGTGGTCGCCATCTCTTCCATCGATGCGGCGACAGAATCCAGGCGCTGACGCTCATCACGCACTGCATGATCAACCTGACTCATACCAGTATTCATTTGTGCCGAGGCACTGGCCAGAGAAAGCGACATCTCTTGTTGTTGCAGCAGCATTTGCGCCAGATTGTTACGAGTTTCTTCTACAGCCTGGTCAATTTGAGCAAACTCATCTTTGCCAAGGCTCTTCTGTGACTGGCTTAAATTACGTTGTGTAATGCGATTTAACGCTTGCAGAGAGGATTGTACTTGCTGACCAATCGCTTTACTAAACAAGGTAATAACGCCGCCAATTAACAACAGCATGATGGCGATTAGCACTGCGCTTTGTTTCAGGTAATCAGCAAAAGCATGATCGGCGCGATCCACATAAACACCGGATACCAGCATGTAATCGCCTAACGGATAAACATGGGCAACCTTAAGAATACGTTCAGTAGTGCCTGGCTTCACATAAGGGTAAACGACCGATTCTGGCGCATCACCGCGACCGATGCGGGCAAAAGCCTGATTTACATTTTCATCACGATCTTCGACTTGTACGGGATCTAACATTCCACCTTCACGGCTGGCACTTGGTGGATAAATGATCAGTTTACCCTGACGATCCGTTAGAAAGGCATAACCCGATTTATCTTGTTCCCAACGTGTATTCATCAGTGTTTGACGGGCAATAGCTATGAATTGAGTTGGCTCATTCTGCAAGACGGCTGTCAGTTGCGAGTGTAATCCCTGTACCTGGTTGACCATGCCATGCACTATTTCTTCACGGATAACATCACGTGCTGAATAAGCACTCCGAAGATTGCCAGCAATAGTACAAATCACTACTAATGCCAGTAAAACCATCATTTTCCCGGCAAAGCGGAAATTGGCGATAAATTTGCTAAAACCGGAAGAGGAATGACTCGTGGATACACCATCTTCCGCTGTTCGATAGGTATAAGTTTCCTGATAACTGGCCATGTTTTATTCCCTTGTGTATAAAATTTTGTATTGTTATTTCTCATTTAACTGAAAGTGGATGACATGGCTAATGGTTAAAAAAGCGATCTGTCTCCAAATTTTATTATTTATTTTTATTGTTAATAAAAATCTAAATTAGGCATTAAATTGATTAATTTCGATTCATTTTGGTAATGAACAAGACAGAGAAATCTCTTTAATAGACCTAATATTGCGCAGTTTAACTTAAATTAATAAAAGGAGTAAAGTGAGGGTTTATTTTAAGGTAAACCGTTTTCATTAGCGTTAATTGCTAAGTTTTGTGCCTTTTTTTAGTGCAAATGGCTAATGTTGTATTGATATTATAATTAAGAGAAACATATTTGTAACAATGTTACATTCTATCTTTATTTACGTCATATTATTTCAACTTTTTATTAGCGTAATATTTTTTAGATATTAATTAAGGCAGAATTTTCTTAAATTATATTTCGGTTTCAGATAACAACCATGCTGTCCTTAGATCACAAATTTACATACGAAACTTTCATTGTTGAATACGAATACACACTTTGGATCTACACTTAGCTTGAGCGAATAAGTCAGTAACTTTCTGACTAAGGTGTGTGATATGACGAAGCGAAAAACCAGCGAATTAAGTTACGATCTGGAAACTATGACTCCAGCTGAAGAGCAGCAATTCTGGTATGAATTCGAAACTATGTTGTTCCGTGCTCGTGATGGCAGTGGTATGCAACTGTCGAAGGTGAATATCATCAACAACTCAGTCACTCTTGGGTCCGAAGCTGAAATTACTCTGCATTAAGTATTAGTCCGGCAATGGTGGCTCGACAGCAATGAGCAACCATTGCTATGACTTGACGCCATTCTACGTCTGTTAATTCTATCGGCCAGTTGAGACGGCTATTCAGCATTGCTTTACCACAAGCAAAACCCATGAGCGGCCCCAGATAAGCTTGGGTCAGTAAGATATTGGCTTCTGTATTAACGGGAGTTTTGGTAATGATGGCAATCAATTCACCGATGAGTTGATGTGCAGGCTGGATAAAGCCACGCTGTAAAATGGTAAACGCAGCAGTGGGATGAAACTGTTCACGGGTCAGAAAAATAAACCAGCTGCTTTGATGCTCGGGAGTGAAGGCAATTTCTGCCAGCTTTATCGTACATTCCAGTAACAAATCTTGAGGCATTTCGTTGGTAAGACGGGAATATATGTTTTTCTGCAAGGCGTCGACTTGTGGGCCCACCGAAGCGGCAATCTGTTCTGCAATAGCCAGATAAACCCCTTCTTTACCACCAAAATGATAGGGGATCGCTGCCTGATTAACTTGTGCTGTCGTAGCTAACTGGCGAGTTGTCACACCATCAAAACCATAGCGGCCAAATAGCGTTAGCCCGGTATCAATCAGACGTTGTCGGGTTGCTTCACTCCGCGGATCAGTAAGAGGGTTTGTTTGCATAACAAGCTCCCGTCAAAGTTGGGTTTGCGTGACTGCCCGGCGAAACCGCGCCAGTGCAACCAGAAAAAACACTACGCCAAGTCCGATCATTGCCAGTAGATCTGGCCAGATGATCGTCATCCCTGCTCCACGATATAAAATAGCCTGTGCGACGCGGACAAAGTAAGTAGAGGGCGCTGCCAGCATGATGTGTTGCACCAATGGCGGCATGCTTTCACGCGGTGTGATCCCGCCAGAGAGCATCTCGAGCGGTATGATAGTTAAAATGATCAGCAAACCGAGCTGTGGCATTGAGCGGGCCAGTGTGCCGAGAAAAATACCGATGGAGGCCGCGGAAAACAGATAAAGCACGCTGCTAAACAGGAACAGAGGTAGAGAGCCCGCGATAGGAACCTCCAGCACACCTTGTATCACCAAAGTTAATGCGACGATGGTGCCCAAGAGTACGGCTAAACTGTTGGCCCATATTTTGGCCATCATAATTTCAAATGGCGTTAGTGGCATGACTAGCAGATGTTCCAGCGTGCCATGTTCCCGCTCGCGGATAAACGCCGCTCCCACCAGAATAATGGTCAGCATATTGATGTTGTTGATCACCTCCATCACGCCGCCGAACCAGTAACCGGTCAGATTCGGGTTAAAACGAACCCGGGTAACTAGTTGGATAGGCAATGTCGTGCTGTCACGTTTTCCGGTCAGATATTCATTCAGTTCCGCCGCAAAAATTTGCTGGATGTAATTGGCGCCAATAAATGATTGGCTCATGACCGTGGCATCAATATTGAGTTGGATAGTGGGGCGATGGCCCGCTTTCAGATCCCGTTGGAAATCAGTCGGGATCACAATGGCAAAAGAGTATTGGCCCTGATCCAGAGCGGCATCCATTTGTTGCAGTGTGATTTGTTCCGGTGGGTTAAAAAATGGCGGCGTCAGTGCGTCACTTAAACGAGCCGATAGCGGCGAGTGATCTTGGTCGACAATCGCAACTGGCGCATGATTCAGCTCTTGTGATACCCCTTTGGCGGCACTGTAGATCCCACCGGTAAAGGCCCAGACGATCAACAGTAATAGCACCCGATCTGCCCACAGACTGCGTAATTCTTTGATGCCTAGCCGCCAGATGTTATTCATATGTGCATTCATGTCGGCCTACCTTTCCTGCTTGGGTAACAAGGCGAGAGAGAGCAGTGTCAGCACAGGAATGAATGCACTTAGCGCCAGTAACGGGCCAAGCAGATCGTAAAAACCGAGCGCTTTGGTAAAGACACCGCGGCTGATGATCAAAAAATAGGTTGCTGGAAAACATTGGCCGATGCCATATGCCATGCCGGTTAATGAACCCACGGGGGTGGTAAGACCGGAAAACTGTACCGTTGGTAACATGGTCAAGATTGCCGTACCAAATAATGCAGCGATCTGTGTGCGGGTGAAGGTGGATATGACTAACCCAACGCCAGTGGTGGTCGTCACATATAACAACGCACCCAATGTTAAGGTAAACAGGCTGCCTTTTACCGGCACATCAAATAACCAGACTGCCTGTAATAATAGACAGAAATAACTCACCATTGATATGACAATGTAGGGCAGTTGTTTACCCAGTAAAAACTCAAGGCGGGTAACCGGCGTGACATACAGATTGGTGATCGAACCGAGTTCTTTTTCCCGTACCACTCCCAGTGCCATCAAAATGGCAGGAATAAAGACCAGTAATAACGAGAATACCGCAGGCACCATGGCATAAATGCTGCGGAAATCCTGATTGTAGCGATAGCGTAATGCCAGATCGGTGGGTAGTAATTGCGGCGTAGTTCCGGTCGTTTCAGTGATGAGATCGAGCAGATATTGCTGATGCAGACCTTGCACATAACCGAGCGCTGTTTCACCCCGATAGGGTAAAGCGCCATCGATCCAGGCGGCAATTTCCGGTTGCCGATTTACGCGCAAGTGATGACCAAACTGCGGTGGGATCTCCAGCGCCACAGTGAGTTCACCACTGCGCATACGTTGTTCCAGTTCTTGTTCATTGTGAAGCGGGGCTTGCTGCTGGAAATAACGGGAACCAGTCATGTTTTGTATATAAGCACGTGATTCTGGTGATTGATCGCGATCCAGCACCGCAAAGCGCAGGTTTTCGACATCCATCGAAATGCCATTACCCAGCACAAACATCAGTAACACCGAACCTAACAGCGCAAACGACAGCCGGATGGTATCGCGTTTTAATTCCAACGCCTCCCGATAGGCATAGGCCAGTAACCGGCGCAGACTAAAAGCGTGGTAGCGTGGGGTATTGGGTGCTGTGGTTGGGGTCTGCTGGTCATTGGGTTGCTCAATCGCGACTGAATTGTCAGCTGCAGACGCTTCTTCCAGATAAGCAATAAATGCTGACTCCAATGTGGCTGCATTTTTGTTCTTTTTTAGTACATCCGGGGTATCACTGGCGAGGACACGTCCGGCATGCATCAGTGAGATGCGGTCGCAACGTTCCGCTTCATTCATAAAATGGGTGGAGATAAAAATCGTCACACCTTGCTGCCGCGACAGCTCTGCCAGTAGTTCCCAGAATTGATCGCGCGCTATCGGGTCAACGCCGGAGGTGGGTTCATCCAATATTAATAATTTTGGCTCATGTACCACTGCTACGGCTAAAGAGAGACGCTGGCGAATGCCCAACGGTAAAGCATCTGCAGGATCATACAGATAAGGATCGAGCCCGAAACGGGTCAGCAATGTCGTTACCCGTGCGCCAATTTTTTCTTCCGGTAGGTGAAATAACTGGGCATGCAATGTCAGATTCTGTAATACCGTCAGTTCGCCATACAGCGAAAAAGCCTGTGACATATAGCCAACCTGTTGGCGAGTGGCGATATTTTTATTATCTACCGGTGCACCAAACAGACGGGCATGACCTTCGGTGGGCGGCAGCAGCCCAGTCAGCATCTTCATGGTGGTGGTTTTTCCGCAGCCATTGGAACCGAGGAAACCAAAAATCTCGCCACGACCAATGGAAAAACTGACATTATCTACGGCGGTAAAATCGCCAAAGCGCTGGGTTAAACCTTCCGCCTCTATGGCCCACGGTTGATCGCCTGTTTCTCTTGGCGGGATCACTAATTGATGGTGGCCTTGTTGCCGCGCTATTGGCAGCAAGCGGATAAACGCCTCCTCCAAATTCTGATTGTGCGTGCTGGTTTTTAATTCCGCGGCAGTTCCAGTGCCAATGACTTTGCCGGCATCCATGGCGACCAGCCAGTCAAAGTGTTCTGCCTCTTCCATGTATGCGGTCGCCACTAATACGGTCATATTGGGATGGCGGGCGCGGATCCGCTGGATCAACTCCCAAAATTGACGGCGGGATAGCGGATCAACCCCGGTCGTTGGTTCATCCAAAATCAATAGATCCGGGTCGTGGATCAGCGCACAACACAGGCCGAGTTTTTGTTTCATGCCGCCTGATAGTTTTGCCGCCGGACGATCATGAAACGGTGCTAACCCGGTAGCGTCGAGTAATTCGTTGATCCGCGCAAGACGTTCACTGCGGTGTTGCCCAAATAATCGGGCAAAAAAATCGACGTTTTCGGTAACTGACAAAGTGGGGTAGAGGTTGCGTCCTAAGCCTTGCGGCATATAGGCAATACGGGGCAGCAGTGTGTCGCGTAAGTGGCGATCACCTATATCTGCATTCAGCACTTCAATCTGGCCCTGCTGGATCTTCCGAGCCCCAGCAAGCAAAGCCAGCAGTGATGATTTCCCCACACCGTCGGGCCCGATCAACCCGACCATGCCGCCAGCTGGTAAACTCAGGGTTATCTGATCCAACGCTTTCACCGAACCATAAATCAGGCTGACGGCTGAAAGAGTGGCAACCTTTTGCGCGGTCATCCTGCTTACCTCACAGGAAATACGGCTGGCCATTTGGCGTTGGCATCAGTCTGTAAATAAACAACGCCCGGCATACCAGGTTTGGCCTGTGCGGCATGTGCTGCCAGCCAGGCTGGTTCGACTTTGACTTTGACACGAAACATCAACTTTTCACGCTCGTTACGGGTTTCTACTTCTTTCGGCGTGAATTGTGCGCGAGGGGAAACAAACACTACTTTGGCTGGAACCGGGTCTGGCAGCGCATCCAGTATGATTTTGGCAGACGAACCCAAGGTGATTTTCCCCGCGTCTGCTGCAGGCAAGTAAACTGACATGGTGACATCATTCAAATCGAGCAAGGTGACCACTTTACCGCCTGCCGCCAGCACTTCTCCCGGTTCTGCCAGCCGGTAGAGGATCCGACCAGCAATGGGGGCGGTTAAGCGGGTGTCCTGCAATGTGCTGCTGAGCGCATCGACATTGGCATCCGCAGCGGTAACCGCCGCATCGGCTTCTTGTATCTGGTTTCGTACGACATTCAACGTTGCCTGAGCGACTTGCAAAGCACTCTGGGTTTGATCCAATTGATCTTTACTGACAAAGTTTTTACTTATCAGCTTGGCCGTACGATTGTGCGTCAGTTGGGCTAAATGCTGCTGACTTTCGGCGCTGGCAACACTGGCGCGCACGGCTTTGGCATTTTCCCGAGCCTGCTGCGCTTGTGCCTGTGCCCCTCGTAACTGAGCTTGCAGTTCTTCCAATGTTAATGTGGCGACTAATTGCCCACGCTGCACATCATCACCTTCGTGTATGGTGACGGAATCTAAGCGTCCGGCCAGTTTGGTGGCAATATCAATTTCGGTCGCTTCCAAGCGGCCATTCCCATAAACCAGACCTGTGGGTAATTTTTCTGAACGGTGGTAATACCAGTAACCTGACGCAGCACTGGCGCCTAGCAGACACAATAATATCCAGGGAAGAGTGCGGTGAAAAAAAGAGGGGGAACGCATGGAACACTCCTGTCGCCGAATGGGCAACATTTCAGGTTTCCTGCTTTGAGTATAGTTCATTCATTCAAATGAATTAAAAAATCGGCAAGATTGAAAGTCTTATTCAATAGAGTGTGAGATGTCGCAAGGGCATCGGCAGACAAATCAGCTATACCTAAAACATAACTGTAAAAAGATCAGTCGCTTTAGGAGTTAGCCGGATGGTGACAGAAAATTTATGCGTGGTAATGATCGTTGCTGATGGAGCGCAGCAACAATGGTTATACGCGTTATTAAGTCGCTATTACCGAGTGCTCACAACCTTACCCGCTGATGGTAATATTCAGCACGCCGGTCTCTATCTGTTTGATGAAACTACATTAGTTGAGCATCAAGCGTGGTTAAGTGTCTGGCGGCAGCCTGTACAGCCAGACTCACCATCGGTGTTATTGTTAAGCGATAGCCCGCAAGATCCGCTTCCTGCCGAGTTTGCCTCACTGGTTGATGAAGTGCTGCCCGTCGAGATTGATGCAGAACACTTAAGAGAGCATATCAATCAATGGCTACAGCTGAGAGAAAGTGTACTGATTTGGCAACGAGCCTCGAATAGCCATCAAAGTTTAAATCAACCGCTGATGCACCCTGCGCCGGGGTTGAATTGCCCGTTACCGCAAGCGCCGTTACAGCACAGCGCATCGTCTGTTGAGTTGCCCGCTGATATAGAAGCAAAATTAATGTCCCTACTGTTTGAAACTTCTTCGCAGGGGATGTTTGTTTGTAACATGGAAGGCTGCCTGATTTCTGTTAATCCGGCATTTGCTACTATCGTCGGTTATTCCCGCGAAGAGCTGCAAGGCGTAAAACCTGATTTTCTGATCCCGCTTCGTGGTCATGATGAGTACTACCGGGCATTTCGCCGGCGGGTGTATAAACAAAATGGCTGGGATGGCGAATTATCCGGGCGGCGTAAAGATGGCGATATCTTTCCACTCTGGCTGACGCTGCGTTTTCACGCCAGCCAGCCGGAAGTGATAGAGGGCGTCAAAGAGGGTTACTACATTGGCATTATTACTGATTTGAGTGTCAGTCGCATGCTCGAAGACAGTGTATTGCAGTTATCCCGCACCGATTCATTGTCTGAGCTGAACCGGGTATTACTGGAGGATCGCTTATCATTGGCGATCCGTCAGTCAGAACGCCAACAGCAGCTAGTCGCGGTGCTCTATATTAATTTACGTCGATTCCGCATGGTGAATGATCGCTTCGGTTATGCCATGGGGGATTGGGTACTGATGGCGCAATTACAACGACTGCGGAATCTGGTTGGTAATAAGGGGTTGGTTTGCCGTCTGTTTGCAAATAACTATGTGATTGTGATGTCCGAGTTAAGCGATTTGGCGCCAGTACAACTGCTGGCAGAACAGATCATCGAGCAACTGTCGCAACCATTATTTTATGACAATAAAGAAATCATCAGCCAGCCGGTAGTGGGGATCAGCGATTATCCGCAACACGGTCAGACTGCAGTGGAATTGATCCATAACGCTGATACCGCAATGGACTGGTGCCGTCGCGATGGAGCCTGCAATGTGCAGTTGTTCACCGAACATTTACACTCTGATTTACAGCAACGTCTGGATCTGGAACGTGAATTGCGGCAGGCATTACAACGGAATGAATTCTTTCTTGAATATCAACCGCAGATCAATTTGCAGAGTGGTGATGTAAAAAGTGTGGAAGCGTTGATCCGCTGGAATTCACCACGAGGTGTGCTGCAACCCAAGAGTTTCATCTCGTTTGCTGAAGAGTGTGACTTGATCATTCCTATCAGTAACTGGGTCGTGCGTGAGGCTTGCCGGCAGGGTGCTGAATGGATAAAACAAGGTCTGGAACTTACGATTGCTGTCAATCTTTCAGCGTCACATTTTCAAAATGGCATGCTCGTTGAACAAATCGCCAGTGCCATCCAGGATAGTGGTTTTCCGGTCCGGTTGCTGGAGTTAGAAGTGACCGAAAGTTGCATCATGCAGGAAGTCGGCAGCACTATTTCGACATTGAATGCGCTGAAAAAACTCGGCGTATCGGTGTCGGTCGATGATTTTGGCACAGGCTACTCGAGTCTGAGTTATCTCAAACTATTCCCACTCGATAAACTCAAGATAGACCAATCGTTCGTTTGTGATTTATCCAGTAGTAACAGTGACGCCGTCATTGTCCGCGCTATCATTGCACTGGGTCACGCAATGGGCTTAACGGTGATTGCCGAAGGGGTTGAAACCCGCGAGCAATATGCCTTACTGCGCTCCTGGCACTGCGATGAAATGCAGGGCTTTTTATTTGCCAAACCGTGTTTGCCCAGCGACCTGCCTGCTATCGCTAGCCAGCTTAATGTTCAGTCTGCTGAATTTGCCCAATCGCGCACGAAAGAAAATAGCCATGTCCTGTTACTAGTCGATGATGAACCCTCTATTCTGAATGCTTTACGTCGTACTTTGCGCAGCGGCGAATACCGTATTGTTATCGCGAATGGTGCGGAAGAAGCGCTTGATGCGCTGGCGCATTACGATGTTGGTGTCATCATTACCGATAACCGGATGCCTGGTGTCAGCGGTATCGAATTATTACGTCAGGTTAAACAGCGTTATCCGCAAGTGACCCGAATTATGTTGAGCGGCTATTCAGACTTCACGTCGCTTTCGTCTGCGATCAATTCAGGCGAAATATTCCGCTTCCTGAGTAAGCCTTGGGAAGACGATCAGCTCAAAGCTGCAGTCAATGAAGGGTTTATAAAATTTGACGATCAGCATTTATTGAATCAAATCTCACGTTAAAAACAGCAGTAGCAGGCGCATTGGCATAAAGGATCACAATAATGAGCACACCGTTTACCATTCTGCTGGTGGATGATGAAATCAACATACTGAAAGCGTTGAACCGTTTGTTGCGCACAGATGGCTATCGGTTATTAACCGCAGAAAGCGGTGCCGCTGCGCTTAGTTTGATGGCTCAGGAGTCAGTCGATCTGGTTATTTCCGATATGCGTATGCCAGAGATGGACGGTGCCGTTTTTCTTGCAACAGTGCGGCAAAAGTGGCCGGATACCGTGCGCATACTACTGACTGGCCATGCTGATATGGCGCAAACTGTTTCCGCCATTAATCAGGGTGAAATTTATCGTTTTATTGCGAAGCCATGGAACGATCAGGAATTGCTGATCATCGTCCGGCAAGCGCTGGAGCAATTGTATTTACGCCGGGAGAATCAGCGTTTACTGCAACTAACGGCGGAACAAAATGAAGCACTAAAGGAAGCAAATAGCACCCTGGAAATAAAAGTCGCACAGCGCACCGCTGAGCTGAGCCAACTGGTTTCATTTCTGGAACTGACCCAAGATGAGTTGAAAGCATCCTTCCGCACCTCGTTACAGGTGTTCTCGGGCATCATTGAAATGCGTTTTGCTGACTGGACAGGGCACAGCCTGCGGGTGGTATCCCTTGCCGAACGGTTGGCAAAAAGAGCCCGGTTAAAGTCAGAAGAAATTGAAGCAGTAATGAATGCTGCGATATTGCATGACATCGGTAAAGTTGCCTTACCTGACAGTTTGCTGGCTAAACCGTTTGCCAGCCATAACCGGCAGGAGCGCGCAGAATATCTCGAACATGCCGCATTAGGCCAAATGGTGCTATTACCAATTCAGGAGTTGAACCTTACCGGAACCTATATCCGGGGTCAGCATGAAAATGTCGATGGCAGCGGCTATCCTGATCGGCTGAAACTCAATGAGATCCCGGTAGGGGCCCGACTGCTGGCCATTGTGGTGGATTACGATGAATTGCAGATGGGTTTGTTATTACCTCAGCAGGTAACCGCTGAACATGCCCGTTTGTATATCCGTGAAAACAGTGGCCGACGCTATGATCCTGAACTGGTTCAGCTTTTTATTCAGGAGCTTGAAGCATCATCTGCCAAAATTAAAGAAATCACGCGGACCAGCTCCCAACTGAAAACCGGGATGGTGCTGTCACGCGATTTATACAGCTCAGCCCGGTTTTTGCTCTTAGCTAAAGGGCGAAAACTGGACCCTTCAATTATTCAGCATATTTGTCGTTTTGAACGAGCGGAAGGTAAGCCGGTCACAGTCTATATTCTGGATAACATGCACTAAGGAGTCACCATGGAAAAAATATTGCTGGTAGATGATGAACCACTGATCCTGAAAGCACTGGTTCGGCTACTGCAACGCACTCCCTGCTTGTGTGACGGGCGCTTGTTTAAACTGGAATTAGTGACATTTACCGATCCGTCAAAGGCATTGGATTATGCCCGTGATCATCAAGTTTCGCTGGTTCTCTCTGACTATCGTATGCCGGGTATGGATGGTATCGAGTTGCTGACCGCCATCAAAACATTACAACCGGATACATCGCGCATCATCATCTCCGGTTATGCCGATCTAAATGCGTTGATCAATGCCATTAACCGGGCACATATTTATCGTTTTGTGGCCAAGCCATGGAATGACTATGAGCTGGTTTCTACCATAGGGCAGGCGCTACGCCATCGGCAACTGATGCTGGAAAATCAACGTCTGGCTGATCAGGAACGTGTGACGCTCGGACAACTGTCGGACAGTGATCTGCTTGTCAAACAACTGGAACGCGAAGAACCTGGGATCACCAAAGTAAACTGGGCCGCAGACGGTTCCGTTATGCTGGATGACGAGGAGTAGTCATGGCATTGGTGTGGAGCGATGAGTACGTCACCGGCATCCCGGAAATAGATGTTCAGCACAAAGCTATTTTCCGTGAAATGGGCTCATTAGCCATGAGCTTGCTGCAAGGTAAATCGGATACCGACGTGCAGCGTGAGCTGAAACAATTGGCGGTTACACTGCGTGAGCATATCAATTATGAAGAGTTGATGATGTTTCAGGAAGGTTGTTTACCCGAAGTCATGTGGGGGCATTCAGAAGATCATCAGCTGTTCTTACAACACATGCAAACCGCCAGTGATGAGCTGATGACGCATGACGAAATCCGGGCTTTTCTGCGCTATGCCGTTTTCTGGATGCGCTATCACATCTTAACTATTGATAAACCTGTTTGTTATCAGTTTCTTGCCATGCGAAGAGGGTTAAGCGCGGAAGAGGCTTATAGCCAGTCAGCTGCCATTGTGATCGAAGCAGTTCCATTATTATTGGGCGGCATGCATCAAACTTATTCTGAACTTTATGACTCACAACTGCGGGTTGTGCATCAAAATAGTCATTTGTTGGAAGTGCAACACAAACTTAAACATACCAATCAGGAACTGGAAGAGCGTGTGACTCGCCGTACCAACGAACTGACTGAAGCTAACCGCAAATTGCAGGGTGAATATGAAAAACTGCAATCACTCAACCAAAAATTGGAAAGTGCACAAGGACAATTATTGCAATCCGAAAAGATGGCCGCTATTGGCCAGTTAGCCGCCGGAGTCGCGCACGAAATCAATAATCCGGTTGGTTTTGTTAATGCAAACTTAGGCACACTGAAAAGCTATGTTGAGTCATTGTTATCACTGATAGGCACATTTGAACAAGTGTCTGACGAGTTACCGATTGGAGTACAAAAACGGCTGAATGAAATGAAAGAGAATATTGAACTCGACTATGTCCGGCAAGATATTATCGAGTTGCTCGCTGAGTCTGCCGATGGGTTGGATCGCGTCAAACAGATCGTGCAGGATCTGAAAGATTTTGCCCGTGCTGGCGAATCTGTATGGCAGGATGCAGATTTGCATCGCGGCTTAGACAGCACACTTAATGTGGTCTGGAATGAGCTGAAATATAAAGCCAAAGTGCATAAAGAATACGGTGACTTGCCTCTGGTGCGCTGTGTACCGGCGCAAATTAATCAGGTATTTATGAATATCATGATCAATGCGGCTCATGCGATCGAAAGCATGGGGGAAATCACATTGAAAACCGGTACAGCAGGTGATGAGGTCTGGATTTCGGTAACTGATACTGGCAAAGGCATGTCGGAAGTGGTGCGTAAGCGCATCTTTGAGCCCTTTTTCACGACGAAACCGGTAGGGCAGGGTACTGGTTTGGGTCTTTCATTAGCCTATAGCATCATTCAAAAACACAAAGGGCATATCGAGGTTGAAAGCACAGAAGGTGTCGGGACGACATTTAAAATCTATTTACCGATTGCCGGAAAAGGCGAACAACTTCCTGATAGTGAATAATCAATGGCGGCAAAAAATAGTTTGAGTTATTGGCTTCATTTCATCTGTTGTTTAACCTGAAATAACTCCAGTTTTTCTAACTCCATTTTGTGATCTTTCAATACCAGCAAACAGGCAAAGGTGACTGCTGGTTTTTGTTTTTTCAATTCCCCAGTCACCAACCATTTATTCTGCACCGCCAGTGGTTTCACCTCAGTGACCTGAATATCCAGTAATGACCCCATGCGATAGGCCAACATAGTCTGGCAAGTTTGCTGCGCCTGTTGCGCAAAATTATCTGTACTGGCATTGGTTTGAACGCTGAACAAAGCCACATTGAACAGGGATAACCAAACGATACGGGAAAAAGTCATAGCAGTTACTTCTGTCTCAAACTATTGCTGAAGAGAGATGATTAAATATCGTCTCACTCATCTTTGTCAAAGAAGGAAATAAAAAAACCCCCGCCGAAGCGAGGGTCCAATAGGCATTTTACTTCTGGCTTACGCCATCTGCACAGGCAGATTAGAAGAAGTATTTGAAGCGAACACGAGCACCGTATTGTTCGGTTGTATCAGCATCGCCAATTTTTTCATCGCCCCATGAAGCACCCAGATACATATCGAAGTTGTCGATACCCATAACTGCTGGGATTTTGTATGAAGCGTAAGCAACGTTGTATTCAGTATCTACATCTGATACGCCGGTAGAATTAGTATTCTGACCATTCAGGTATGCGATGTAGAAGTTTTGGTAAGCAACACCTGGGCCAAAGCTGTATCCGTCACCTTCATCTGCATCACGGTATGCGCCGCGCATAGTGAAGCTCAGATCATCGTTTGCTTTAACTGTGGTAGTTAAACCATAACCAGTCCAGTCAGAAATATCTTCACCTGCAGCACTAACATATGCATCAGAGATCAGGTTCAGTTCCGCACCAGCTGCTACAGTTACAGTATCACCAGTCCAAGCTACAACTGGGCGAGCCAGCAATGGATCTTTGTTTTTCTCTACACCAGCCACTTTGTCATACATGCCGTTGTCATCACCAAACAGAGTTGACACTTCCATATGCCATTGGCCAGCTTCTTTGCTGAACATTGCCTGGCTGCCAGAACCGGCACGACCACGGGCATCTTTAGCGCGATACAGGCTATCACCGTAACCTACTACGTAGGTATCCTGACCGGCAGGTGACAGGTCATAGGCTTCGTAGTGACCCATTTTGAAGGCCCAGTCATTTTTCACACCAAAAGAGAACCATGAATCTTCACCATCCAGATAGTCTCCGTTAGTGCTGTAAGCTGGGTTGATTTTGAAACCAGCGAAATTGCCGTTAGCCAGCACGCGCTCGCCGTTGATGTCTAACAGAATACGACCACTAGCTTTCTGTACATCAGATACAGAATTAGTTGCAGTGGTGTTAGCATCATCAACAGAATCAGTATCACCGAAGTTCTGAGCGGTCAAATCATACTCAACATCGCCACCGATGTTCAGTTTACCCTGAGGGGTATCAAAGGTCGCACCAGCGTGAGCAGCAGAAGCTACGAACAGTGCCAGTACGCTTGGTACTAATACATTCAAGGTTTTTTTCATCGTCATCTTTCCTTGTTATGAGGGATGCCTGATTAACCTCAGGCTTGGTTAGTCTCTGAAAAGTTTTTTTTAATTTCTTGGGAACTTTTCTTGGGTTAACCATATCTAACTGATAACAGCGGTGCAAATGTGCAAGCCATTGGTGTTGTTGTTTTGTGAGCCAGCTGGCAATCTCTGTTTTTGAGCAAAAATGATCTGTGATACCGATCTCTTTCTGTCTATACCCGCGTATTGAACAATTCATTTAACCTTTTAGTGACGCTATCCATTGATCGTGACGCTTGCCTTGCGTACCATTTCGCTTTCCGCTTGCACCATGGAATGGTGTAATATGCATATATATCCACTCTCGTCGCTTGGATACTCAAATTTTTGATATCAGCACCATGATCAGGAAGACAGCATGATCCCGAGACTGACACCCCAAGACAGCCTGAAACAACCTTATATTGCTTTTCTGGCGTCATTAGCACGCGCTGGATTCAGCGGCGATATTGACTCTTCTTATTCCAGCCGTCTGGCTGTGGCGACTGATAACAGTGTATATCAGTGGTTACCGCAGGCGGTGGTGCACCCCAAAACCACTGACGATATTGCATTAATGCTGAAACTGGCGTCAGAACCGGTTTATCGCCACATTACATTTTCACCACGTGGTGGTGGTACGGGCACTAATGGTCAGTCGTTGAGCGATGGCATCATGGTGGATCTGTCGTTGTACATGACATCGGTATTAGAGCTGGATGTTGCGGCGCGTCGGGTCAAAGTGCAGGCGGGGTTAGTTAAAGATAAGCTGAATACCACGCTGAAACCGCATGGTCTGTTCTTCTCGCCGGAACTGTCAACCAGTAACCGCGCAACCATCGGTGGCATGGTGAATACCGATGCGTCAGGCCAGGGCTCGCTGAAATATGGTAAGACCTCGGATCACGTATTAGGCGTCCGCGCAGTTTTAATGGATGGTTCGGTCATAGAAGCTTTACCACTGCAAGGTGAGGCTTTGCAGGCAAAACTGGCGCAGCAAGATCGAGAAGGTGAAATCTACCGTCTGGTGTGGGATATCGCCCGAGGAAAACGCGCCGATATCGAAGCGACGTTTCCAAAACTAAACCGTTTTCTCACTGGCTATGATTTGACGCATGTCTATGATCCTGCGACTGAAACGTTAGATCTGAGCCGCTTATTATGTGGCTCAGAAGGCACGTTAGCCTTTATTACTGAAATTTTACTCGATCTGACTCTGATCCCAACCTATCGCGCATTGGTGAATATTAAATACGATAGCTTCGAGTCTGCACTGCGTAATGCACCGTTAATGCTGGCTGCCGAAGCGATGTCGGTGGAAACTGTTGATTCGCGTGTATTGGATCTGGCGCGTTCTGATATCGTCTGGCATTCAGTGAAAAACTTGATCACCGATGTGCCAGGTAAAGAGATGATGGGTTTAAACATCGTTGAATATGCTGGTGCCGACGCGAGTGACCAGCAGCCTAAAATGCAGGCACTGTGTCAGAAAATTGATGAACAGATGGCCGCAGGCAAAGCGGGCATTATCGGTTATCAGATCTGTGAAGATTTGAGCAGCATCGAAGCCATTTATGGCATGCGTAAAAAAGCTGTAGGTTTGCTGGGTAATGCGCCTGGGCGTAAAAAGCCAGTGGCATTTACCGAAGATACCGCTGTTCCACCAGAGAAATTGGCTGATTTCATCATGGAATTCCGCGCCTTACTGGATGAGCATCAATTAACTTACGGTATGTTCGGTCATGTTGATGCAGGCGTGTTGCATGTGCGTCCGGCACTGGATATGTGCGACCCTGAACAGGAAGTGACTTTACGTAAAATCTCCGATCAAGTCGTTAAACTGACGGCGAAATACGGTGGTTTGATGTGGGGTGAGCATGGCCGAGGTTTCCGTTCCGAATATGGTCCGGAATTTTTCGGCGAGTTGTTTGTTGAATTGCGCCGCATTAAAGGGGCGTTTGACCCAGATAACCGTCTGAACCCTGGCAAGATTTGTACGCCAGTAAATTCCAACGATGAGCTGGTTTCTGTCGATGCGACCAAACGCGGTGCGTATGATCGTCAGATCCCGGTGAAGATCCGCGATTCTTTTAAAGAAGCATTAGATTGTAACGGCAACGGCTTATGTTTCACCTTTGAAACCAGCTCACCAATGTGCCCGTCATTTAAACTCAGTGGTGATCGCCGTGAATCACCGAAAGGACGCGCAGGTTTAATGCGTGAATGGTTGCGCCAGTTGGAAGTGCAGGGTGTTGATGTGTTGACCGAAGAAGGGGCGATCCAACATGGTGTGTTCCGCTGGAAAGATCTGGTTGATCGTGCGCTAAACACTTTTGCTAAACGCCGTGGTGAATACGATTTTTCACATGAAGTGATGGATGCCATGCAAAGCTGTCTGGCCTGTAAAGCCTGCTCTAGCCAATGCCCAATCAAGGTTGATGTGCCGGCATTCCGTTCCCGTTTCATGCAGGTATATCATCAGCGTTATTTGCGCCCTGCGAAAGATTATTTCGTGGCAACCGTTGAAACTTACGCACCACTCATGGCAAAAACGCCGGGTGCAGTGAACTTCTTTTTGAAACAAAACTGGGTGCAAAAACTCACCGAAAAAACCATCGGTATGGTGGATGTGCCTATTTTGAGTCAGCCGACGCTGAAACAGCATTTAGCCGGACATGAAGCATTACTGTTCCAGTTGGAAAAACTGGAAGCCATGTCGCCGGATGCACGCAAGAAAGTCGTCTTGGTGGTACAAGATCCATTTACTTCTTTCTATGATGCCGATGTGGTGCGTGATCTGATCCTATTGCTGGAAAAACTGGGTTATCGTCCATTATTGTTGCCGTTCAAACCCAACGGTAAACCGCAACATATAAAAGGGTTCTTGCGTAGTTTTGCTCGTACCGCAGCCGATAGCGCGCAGTTCCTGAATCGTTTACACAAGCTGAATGTGCCGATGATCGGGCCTGATCCGGCGATGGTGCTTTGTTATCGTGATGAATATGTGCGTGCATTAGGCGATGCGCGTGGCGATTTTAACGTGCAGTTACCGCAGGAGTGGTTACTGTCCGTGCTCGATTCGTTACCGCAAAAAGACGCGGGTGATGAGACATTCTA
>Ga0183099_1000758_pt1 | contig 21155 bp, 19 predicted proteins | sample Biomet1_FD_127788 | JGI IMG/M metagenome (GOLD analysis project Ga0183099, IMG submission 127788) | Microbial communities from bioreactor (seeded with anoxic lake sediment) at LBNL, California, USA - Biofuel metagenome 1 | ecosystem: Engineered > Bioreactor > Anaerobic > Unclassified ...
ATGTAAAAGTACTTATACCAAGATAATAAAATGTTTGCTTAAAAATTTAAGGGAGGAGGAATGTGTAAAAGGTATCAGCAGGGAGGGCAGTAAAATCCAGCTGCTGCTGGATTGTGAAAAACTATTTCAGTCAGTTAACGCTGAGGTATACGAAAATATCGCTTAAAGGATAATGTGATAAGAATTTAAAATCAGTTGGAACGTAAATCTGTGTTGCTTGCTATAAAATGTGAAAAAGTAGATTCGCAGAAAATTAAATCTGGATATTACACCAATGAGTTTTTAGATTATTTAAAAAGCTTATGAAGGAATATGACCATGATCCTCAGCAGGACGATAAATCAAGATACATTTTCAGTTTAAATACACCCGGCATCTTAGTATTTTTCTCGCTCTAAGTAGAATATCATACGAATCATGACTCACATCAAACGTGTGGAATGATTAATTCCATCAATTCTGACGCTTTAATCAATCAAAATTTAAAAACCTTATATCCGGAGTTACCGAATGCACCACTTAGTAATCAAATTTTTTAGGGAAACTTACGGAGGAGTTGAAAATGGGAAATTTAAAAATCACTTCAAAACTACTTGCAAGTTATTTTGTTGTTATGTTGTTATGCTTAGCAGCCGGTATTTCTACAGGTTATAGCATGGCTGAGGCAGGTACAAAGTCGGTGACTGTCATGGTTCTGATATTAGCGACAGCTGTTATTATATCTTTACTGATCGTACTCTCTGCATCTAATTCAATTACAAGGCCATTACGAAAAACTTTAAATATGATTGAAGAAATGGGTAAAGGCCACCTCAGCAACAGGCTGAACGATAATGCAAATAGTGAGACGGCCCAAATAGCTCAGGCAATCGATTCTCTTGCAGAAAAACTCCAGAAAAATGTTATTGGAACGATGAATTGTATAGCCCAAGGTGATGTCAGTATGAATCCCACGGTAGACGATGAAAAAGATGAGATAGGCCCATCATTAAAGAAAATGGTAGAGACCATCAGAGTACTCGATGCTGAAGTGCTGGGATTGATTCAATCGGCAACGGAAGGAAAGCTTGATGCAAGAGGAAATGCAGATCAATTCACTGGCTCCTGGAAGGATTTTATAGTAGGTACCAATACGCTGATCGATACATTTGTCGGACCTTTAAATCTGTATGCGGAATATGTCAGAAGAATCAGCAAAGGTGATATCCCGGAAAAAATCACTCATGATTCCAAGGGTTACTTTAATGAATTTAATATCAGTCTGAATTCCTGCATTGATGCGGTAAATGCTCTGATTGATGACTCGGTAATGCTTTCAAATGCGGCAGTAGAAGGAAAATTAAAGACCCGTGCAGACGCTGCAAGACACGGAGGGGATTTTGCCAAGATCATAGGTGGAATGAATGAAACGTTAGATTCTATCACAGCACCAATACATATCATGGCAGAGTATCTAGACAAAATCGGAAAGGGTAAAATCCCGGATCTGTATATGAATGAATCAAAAGGTGACTTCAACGAGATGAAAAATAGTATGAATTCCTGTATCAGCGGTCTCGGATGCCTGATCGAAGGAAGAGACATACTCCTCGCAATGAGCGAGAATGACTACAGAAATAAAGTTCAGATTGCTCATCAGGGTATTTTTAATGAGATCACCGAGTCCATTAATTTAGTGTCAGACAGAGTAAACCATACAATTGAAATCATGAGGGATATTTCTCAGGGAGATCTGAAGGATATTGAATCCTTAAGGAAGATTGGAAAAAGAAGTGATCATGATACCCTTATCCCTTCTATGATTATTATGATGGATAGTATAAAGGACATGGTTGAAGAAACCGAATCTCTATCAAATTCAGCAATTGAGGGGGATCTAAGCAAACGCGGCGATGTTAGCAGGTTTAAAGGGGAATATGCAAAGGTAGTAGAAGGAATCAATGAGACCTTGGATGCTGTGACCGCACCGATCATTGAGACGGTATCCGTCATGAAGGAAATGGCGAAGGGAAATCTGCATGTTCAGATGAAAGGCGATTATCAGGGAGATTACATGGAAGTCAAAGATGCCATTGATGAAACAGTTGCCAACCTTCAAAGCTATGTTAATGAGATATCCCATGTGCTTTCAGAGATAAGTAACAGGAACCTGAATATTAAAGTCACCGCAGACTATAAAGGCGATTTTTCTGAAATCAAAGATTCTTTAAATAGTATAATTTTAGAATTAAACCAAACAATGGCAGAAATCGGTCAATCGGCAGAACAGGTAGCTTCCGGATCAATTCAGGTTTCTGATGGAAGTCAGGCATTGGCTCAGGGATCAACGGAGCAAGCAGCTTCAATAGAAGAACTGACAGGTGCCATTACTGAGATGGCTAAGCTTACTAAAGAGAATACGATAAGTGCAGGTGAGGCAAATGAGCAGGCTGCAAATGCCAAAATCAACGCAACGAAGGGGAATGAACAAATGAAAAATATGCTGAAGGCAATGACAGAAATCAACGAGTCTTCAGAAAACATTTCCAAGATAATCAAGGTGATAGATGACATTGCATTTCAGACCAATATACTTGCTTTAAATGCTGCAGTTGAGGCAGCAAGAGCAGGACAGCACGGAAAGGGTTTTGCCGTTGTTGCGGAAGAGGTAAGAAGTCTTTCGGCGAGAAGTGCAGAAGCAGCAAAAGAATCAACAGAGCAGATTGAAAATTCAATTAGTAAGGTTAAAGCTGGGACAAAAATAGCGGATGATACGGCATCTGAATTGAATGCGATCGTATCGGAGATTGAAAAGGTAGCTGAACTTGTAGAAAATATAGCATCCGAATCCAATAGGCAGGCAACAGGTATCGCGGAGATAAACAGTGAAATTGAGCAGGTTTCTCAAGTTATTCAGAACAATTCGGCAACTGCAGAAGAAAGTGCGGCAGCAAGCGAAGAATTATCCAGCCAATCTGAGATTTTGAAAGATATGGTCGGACAATTCAAGTTGAATAAAAGAATGATGGAAGGAGAAAAACGGGATGGTATGAGTCTTGATAACAGCGATTCAAGAGAAATCAGTATTAGATTGAACTCTCCGACAAAGGCAGCAACTGTTTTAAGAAATAATGGATTTGATAAATATTAAATCATTTTATGCCGGATGATGTGATATATGAATGATGTGTGGAATGCTGAAAGCCTGTAATCTAATGATTACAGGCTTTCAGTTTTGATCGCTTTCGTCTGTAGATATCTGTTGCTTCGCCATTTCAACCAATTTTTTGGTCATAGTACCTCCGATATATCCGCCGACATAACCGTTCTGCCTCGAAGTAAGGCTTCCCTTATCCAGACTGTTAAACCGGGAGATATCAATTCCGGTTTCATTCTTAAATTCGGTTTTCAGGTTGTTCAATTTACTGTTTGATCCTGAATTCATTTGATTATTCATAACGATCACCACCTTCAACAATTAATGTAACCGAAGTATAGATCAATATAACAAGTAAAATTTGCATGATGGTCCCGGGTGCTAAATCAGAATAAGACATTCCTCAATTACTTCTTCTGATAGCTCAAAATCCTGTTCCTCTTCCAATAAGAATCACTCCTTTTCTCTTTCGATTGTATGATGCGGCTCAAGATGGCACAGTCATTAATATATGCAGCATAATCAGAAACATTCTTGGGATTTATTTGTTTATGATATAATAAGGCAAATTTTATCAAAATAACGGATTGGGGTGGAAATGGAACTCCTCTCAGGGATTAGCCCGGATTGACTGTTAAGTACAACAAGATGATGTTAAGGCTGACAATCATGGCCGCAATGACCCAACCGACGATTTTTACACATGGTTTGTTGACAAATTCCCCCATCAGATCCTTTCTGCCGGTGATGTACAGCATGGATATGATCGCTACAGGCAGAACAAAGCTTAAGCAAACCTGGCTCATAAGAAGTGCCTTCATTGGATTCACTCCAATCATGATCACGATCATTCCGGGAAGCATAGTAAGGATTCTTCTGCCGATCAGGGGAATTTTGAAATCTACAAATCCATCCATGATCGTTTCTCCTGCCATGGCGCCTACAGATGAAGACGAGAAACCGGAAGCCAGCAAAGCGGCTCCAAACGCTCCGCTTGACAGCGGTCCCAGAAGAGGTTCCAATGATCGGTGAGCATCCTCAATGGATTGCACGACAATTCCATTACTATAGAAGACGGAGGCGGATACGATCACCATTGCGGCATTTACGATAAAAGCGATGTTCATCGCTACTAATACATCAAGCTTTTCCATTCTTAAATGTTTTTTCTTCTCCTCAATGCTTAAGCCATTGTTACGGCTTTGCACCAGTTGAGAATGCAGATAGATCACATGCGGCATAACCGTTGCACCCAGCATTCCGACTGCGATCAAAACAGCCTGACTGTTTGGAAGCGACGGTATCAGCGTATGTAAAGCCACCTGAGGCCAGTTGGGTCTGGCAAGAAACAACTCCAGGATATAGGAGATACAGATTACGGCAATCATCAGCGCAATGACGATTTCGACCATTCTTTGACCGTACTTCTGTAGATAAATGATGAAAAACGTAACGGCAGCGGTCAGCAGCATGGAATAGTTCATCGGGATTCCCAATAATAAGTAAAAGCCAAGTACCCCACCTAAAAATTCAGCCATTGTCGTAGCCATTGCAGCAAGCGTCGCAACAATAAAAAAAAGCCAGTTAGTCTGAACGGAAAAAACTTCTCTGCTCATTTGTGTTAAATTTTTTCCCGTTGCAATACCTAGCTTAGCAGACATGATTTGCAGAAATATTGCCATTAGATTACTCCAAAGAATAACCCATAGGAGATTATATTGATAAGTAGAACCGCCGCTGATATTGGTCGCAAAATTTCCCGGATCAATATAAGCGACACTGACGATAAATGCTGGCCCTAAAAACTGCAGGTGCTCTTTCCACTTGATTGAGATTTTCCATGCTTCATTTACTCCGGCTGCAGCAGGGCTCAATTCAAAAGGGTTTGTAAGTACGCTTTCTTTCTCCATAAAAAAAATCACCTTCTAATTTTTATTTCTATGTATCTGAATTGTTACCGCACAAATATTTTAGGTAAGACTAATAATTTTGTCTATTATTAATTATGATACGGACCCGGGATTTGTTACGCCCCGGTAATTTTTTTATTACTTAATGCATATAATTAAGAAAGGAACTATGACCTGAAAGCAGGTGAATTGATGGATACAAACGATTTTCGCACCTTTAACGGTTATATGAAAAATGAGGAGCATTTACTTTCCGCTTCCATGGAAGATTATCTTGAAATGATTTATAGATTATCAGCGAAAACCGGCTTTACCAGAATCAATGAATTATCTGAAGCACTCAGCGTCCATCCGCCTTCTGCCACCAGAATGGTGCAGAAACTGGGGGAACTGAATTTGCTCCTGTATGAGAAATATGGCGTGATCATACTCAATGATGAGGGAAAAAAATTTGGTGAGCAGTTGCTGAGGCGGCATAATACAATCGAAACCTTTTTTCGTCTATTTAGCATTCCGGAAGAGCAAATCTTGACGGAAACAGAGAAAGCAGAGCATACCTTAAGCGATGAAACGACAAAGTGCTTTGAAGAATTCATTTCTTTTATTCAGGACAATCCTGAAGTAATGAACCGTTTTAAGAATTATAAAAACAAAAAGCGGTAGATGGAGTAATCTTGCCTTTCTGCATTATCCCCAAAAAATAGTATAAAATAATCTTGACATAATAGATTATGAGGATATAATAGTTATGTAAATATAACTATTATTATTTGATAATAAACTTAATCATGGGCAAAAGGAGAAACTCAGTAATGCAAAAAGCAAAAAAAATAGTGTTCACCGTCGTTGCAATACTTCTGGCAATCGGTGTTATTGCAGGGGGATATGTCATCTATGAATCGGTAAATTATTTTAAAACAAACAATGCCGCTGTATCGGCTCATACTGTCAATGTAATGCCGTTGGTTTCCGGAACCATCGAAAGCTGGAATGTGGAAGAAGGAGACAATGTGAAGCAGGGGCAGGTATTGGGTAAACAGGATGTTGGATCAATGGTAAGCAGCAGTAAGATCGACCAGACAGCTCTGGAAAATTCTGCGGATTCCATTTTATCCAAAGCCGAAATCAAAGCCCCGATTGATGGAAAGATTGTTCAGTCCAATGTAATCAAAGGTTCAACGGCTGCAGCCGGAGCCACTGTTGCTGTGCTGGCAGATACTTCTGATCTCTTTATCAAGGCAAATATCGAGGAGACCGATATCTTTAAAATCAAAACAGGCCAAAAGGTAAACATTAAAATCGATGCCTACCCGGGGAAAAGCTTTACCGGATATGTGGAATCCATCGGTGCCGCTACTCAAAATGCTTTTTCCCAATATGCTTCTTTGAATACAAGCGGGACCTACAGCAAGGTGACTCAGTTGATTCCTGTCAAGATAACGATCATCAACGATGAAAACTTACCGATGATGATCGGAATGAATGCAACTGTAAAAATCAGCATTAGGTAGTAGAGAGGGTAGAAACAATGAAAAAATACGCAGTAAAAATAGCCGTCGTAATCATGGTAGCCTCTATGGCGATGATATTGCCGGGTTGCGGAAGTGGTAATGATCAGATCAAAGTCAAAACTGCCGATGTAAAAACAGGACAAATAGAGGCGGTCTATACGATCACCGGAGCACTTGTCCCTGCACAGGCTGCAGATATTTCAACATCACTGATGGCAAAAGTCGCAAAGGTGAATGTTGAAGAAGGCGAGACGGTCAATGCAGGACAGGTTCTAGCAAGACTGGATGATTCACAGCTGAATGCCCAGCTCAATCAGGCGCAGGCCGGCTATCAGGGATCCAAGAACACGCAGAAGCAGGCTAAGATCAATCTGGATAATGCTCAGGTGACGTTAGAAAGGACGAAAGCATTATATGCAGAGGGCGCTGTTGCAAAGGTACAGCTGGATACGGATCAAAAGGCTTATGACCTGGCAAAAAGTCAGTATGACGCCAGTATCACATCCGGTATCAGTTCAGCAAAGGCTTCTGTTGATTCCATCGATGTACAAATTAGCAATTCTATCATAAAAAGCCCAATTCCTGGAATTGTTCTGAATAAAAATATCAGCGTGGGAGAAACGGCGACTGTTGGCAGCACATTGATGACTGTTGCGGATCTGAGCTCGTTGAAGCTGAAAGGCACTGTTCCGCAGACCGCGCTTCCTTATATCAGGAAGGACGACCCGGTAGAATTGTCTATCGATATTTATCCGGACCGTACCTTCAAGGGAAATATTTCCCAGATCGGCTCCATGTCGGTGAGTACCGGGACCTATTTCCCTGTTGAGATCAGTATGAAAAATACGGATAATCTAGCTTCGGGCATCTCCGCCCATGCGGATATTAAAATAAAAGGCACGAAGCACATGATCGTACCTGCTTCTGCCATCGTGGAAAACAATGGCGAAAACTATCTGTTTGTCATAAAAAACGGTATCGCAAAAAAGACGACCGTTGTGACAGGACTGAAAAATGACAGCGAGATCGAGATACTTAAGGGATTGAAGGGCATGGAAACGGTTGCTGTCACCAATTCCAACCATCTGTTTGATGGAATGCCCGTTCAGATTATGAAAGATTAGGGATTATGCTTAAATTATTTATAAATTTAAAACCGTTCAAGTTTTTAATATTCCTGATCCTGGTGTTCATATCGGGTCAGGCTATGGCGGAGCTCGCTTTGCCTACCTTGATGTCGGATGTGGTAAACAATGGCATGATGCAGGGAGATACGGGATATATCCTAACCTACGGCGGATATATGCTGCTTGTTGCTTTGGCAAGCTCCACAAGTTCCGTCATAGGGTCTTACTTCTCCGCAAGGGTTGCACTGGGTCTCGGCAGGAATTTGCGTAATGACATATTTACACGGGTTGAGAACTATTCTCTGCATGAATTCGACAAACTGGGAACATCTTCTCTGATAACCAGAACAACAAATGACATTATCCAAATACAGACCGTGCTTGTCATGATGCTTCGTTTTATGATCTATGCTCCGGTCATGTGCGTTGGCGGTATCATCATGGCTGTCTCGAGAGACAAGGGACTGACTGTCATACTTATGGTTGTTATTCCGATCATGCTGGTTATCATCGGAGGATTGGCCTATACCGTTATGCCTGCGTTCAAATCCATGCAGAAGAAGCTGGACCGGCTGAACATGGTTCTCCGTGAGAACCTGACCGGAATTCGGGTCATCAGAGCATTCAATAAACTGAATCATGAACGTGAAAGGTTCAAGGACGCAAACGGAGACCTTACGGATACGGCAATTAAGGTGAATCAGACCATGGCGGCTATGCAGCCTGCAATGATGATCATCATGAATCTGACTTCAGTCGCAATCGTCTGGTTCGGAGGGATAAGAATTGCACAGAATAATATGCAGATCGGCGATATGATGGCATTTATTCAATATGCAATGCAGATCATGTTTTCATTCATCATGGTAGCGGTTATGTTCGTTATGGTCCCCCGTGCCCAGGCATCGGCGGAGCGTATCAATGAAGTTCTGGAAATGGAACCGGAGATTACCGACCCGGTAGAAAGAAAACTTCTGCATGACGGTAGAAAAGGACATGTTTCCTTTGAAAAAGTATCATTTCGGTATCCGGGAGCAGAGGAGCCTGCGATATCCAATATCACTTTTGAAACAGGTCCGGGAGAAGTCACGGCAATTATCGGGGGGACCGGTTCGGGAAAATCCACTTTGGTTAATTTGATTCCAAGGTTTTATGATGTAAGCAGCGGAAAGGTTCTCGTGGACGGTGTTAATGTATCGGATCTTTCCCAGAGTGATCTTCGAAATAAAATCGGGTTTGTACCTCAGTCCGCAGTACTATTTACAGGGAGCATTTCGGAGAATATACGCTATGGAAATTCGGATGCGACGGATGAGGAAGTATATCATGCTGCTGATGTTGCGCAAGCCGCAGATTTTATAGCTGAAATGCCGGAAGGCTTTCATACTGCTATCGCACAGGGGGGATCCAACGTATCCGGTGGTCAGAAACAAAGACTTTCTATTGCCAGAGCCCTTGTGAGAAAACCGGAGATTTATATCTTTGACGACAGCTTTTCAGCACTTGATTTTAAAACAGATGCGTTGCTTCGGGCCGCATTAAAGAGTGAAACGGAAGAATCTGCTGTCATTATCGTAGCGCAAAGGGTCAGTACCGTTATGGATGCAGACCGCATCCTGGTTCTGGATGACGGGGAATTAGTAGGAACGGGCAACCATAGAGAATTGATGAAAAGCTGTCAGGTCTACCGCGAAATCGTATCATCCCAGCTGTCTGAAGAGGAGATGAGAGCTTATGAGTAATAATAATAAACCGGCAGCGGGGAGACCGATGGGCAGAGGACCTATGGGTGGAGGACACGGCGGACCCGGCGGACCCGGCGGACCGATGGGAAAGCCTGTTGAAAAAGCAAAGGACTTTAAAGGAACGTTGAAGAGATTGGTTGGCTATCTGGCTCCACAGAAAACGCGATTTTACATTGTCGGGATTTTAGCTGTTGTCAGTACCATCTTTTCCATTTTTGGCCCAAAGGTTCTGGGAAAAGCGACTACAAAAATTGCAGAAGGTGTCATTGCACAGTATTCATATGTAGCTAAGATACAAATAGCCATAAAGCAGAATGCCCCTGCATCTACAATAGAGAGTCTTAGAAATGCATCGATCCCGCTGTTTGATATCGGTTATGTCGGAAAGATCGTTGTGTTGATGGTAATACTATACGCGATAAGCTTTTTGTGCAGTTATGCAATGTCATACGTTATGGCAGGGGTTTCGCAGAAAACTGTTTATGCAATGCGAAATGAAGTGAAAGAGAAACTGGACCGGCTTCCGCTGAAGTATTTTGACGGAAGAACACACGGCGAGATACTGAGCCGTGTTACAAACGACATGGATACAATAGCAACGACACTTCAGCAGAGCATGACACAACTGATCACATCCATTGTTACTATCATCGGAATACTGATCATGATGATTTCCATCAGTCCGATTATGACCCTGATTGCACTTATCACACTTCCGGTGTGTGGAGTGTTAACTGTTATCATTGCGAAACAATCACAGAAACATTTTGCAAAACAGCAGAAATCACTGGGAGAATTAAACGGTCATGTAGAGGAGATGTACACAGGTCATAAAATCATAAAGGCATTCGGCCATGAAAGAGAATCCATTGAACAGTTCAGTAAAATGAATGAAGAGTTGTATCATGCAGGTTGGAAAGCTCAGTTCATGTCAGGTATTATTATGCCTGCCCTCAATTTTATCAATAATCTCGGATATGTGTTCATCTGCATCATTGGAGGACTGCTTGTTGCAAAAAAAGCAATTGATGTCGGAGACATTCAGGCATTTATCCAATATATGCGGCAATTCACAATGCCGATCGTTCAGACGGCGAATATTGCAAATGTCATACAAGGAACCATCGCTAGTGCGGAAAGAGTATTCGAGGTGCTTGATGAGGAGGAACAGTTGCCGGATGCACCGGATGCAGTTCTGATCAACAGGGGCTCCATCGGGGGAGAAGTCAATTTTGAACATGTTAGCTTCCGTTATAAAGAGGATGTCCCGTTGATCGAAGATATGAACATTCACGTGAAACCCGGACAAATGGTTGCAATCGTCGGTCCGACCGGAGCAGGAAAAACAACACTGATCAATCTGCTTCTTCGCTTCTACGAATTAAACAACGGCAGAATCACCATAGATGGAATCGATATCACGAAAATGACGCGGGGAGATTTGAGAGGTTTGTTTGGGATGGTGCTTCAGGACACATGGCTGTATAAAGGGACTATTATGGAAAACATCGGATACAGTCTGGAAAATCCTGAACCGGGAAAGATTATAGATGCTGCGAAAGCGGCACATGCGGATCATTTTATACGTTCCCTGCCGATGGGGTATGAGACAATATTGAATGAGGAGGCCTCCAACATATCTCAAGGACAAAAGCAGCTTCTGACCATCGCAAGGGCGCTTCTGGCCGATCCGCCGATTCTGATTCTGGATGAAGCGACATCAAGCGTTGATACCCGTACGGAAGCATTGATTCAGAAAGCTATGTCCAGTCTTATGAAAGGACGTACGAGCTTTGTGATTGCACATCGGTTATCGACGATTAAAAATGCTGACCTGATATTGGTTATGAAAAACGGCAGTGTAATAGAACAGGGTACTCATGTAGAATTAATTCAGCAGAAGGGATTTTACGAGGATCTTTATAACAGCCAATTTACAACAAATCTGGATGCACAGGAGGATAAACATGAATAAGGAATTGATACAAATGGTGAGTGAATCAGCAATCAGACTGAAATTTCTCTTAGGTTCTCAGTTTATGAAGCCGATCAGGGAAATAGAACGGGAATGCAGTGAGCTTTCCCCCGGTTATATTCATATCATGCGATGGATGATGTCAAAGGGAAATGCACCTGTTTCAATGACGGATCTGGCTGCTTCCGCCTGTATTTCAAAACCAAATTTAACAACCATGGTGGACCGCCTTATTTCGGACGGCCTAGTCGAACGCTCCGCAGATGCAAATGACAGACGTGTTGTAAACGTTTCCCTGACAGAAGCCGGGATTCAATTTCTTTATCAGTATAAGGTCAGGATATCGGAATTTATTGAAAGCAGATTATCTCTGCTGGGGGATTCTGAACTCGAGAATTTAAAAAAAGCGCTGGATGATATCGTAGTTATCTTAAAAATATTAGCAGAAAAACAACATCAATGATGTATAGACCTGAAAAACTTGATTACACTAATTCCCAGGAGGTGTTACAATGGATGATAAGAATTTAGACCTGGGAGAATTAAAATCAAGGGATGTCGGAAATCTGATCTCTAAGCAGCTCGTGGAGCTGGGCAAAGAAGAAGCAAAAAATGAATCGATTAATGGAATTGTCGACTACGGTAATCTGCCGTCAAAAGCATTGCCGAATCTCGGTAAAAAAGTTGTTGTAGAAGAATTGGTTAAGGATGGCTTAACAAAATATTAGAAAATAAAATACAAAGCTATGAAACACTAAATTATCCTCAAAAACCGAAACCTTATCGTTTCGGTTTTTTTACGTCTTCATTGATATAATCATTGCCTAATAATATGCATTTTGATGAGGACATGTACGACGGACAGCAATATGTTTAACGATACTTTTTCTGCAGTGTAATAAATTCAGATTGATTTATCAATAGATTTAAGAAAAATATCTTTAAAATTAGAGGATATTTTATATTATAGAATAATATATTGCTGATGGGTATTGATTTTTTTGGATACAATGGTATAATTTTATTGGAATTTACAGAATTATTCGTAAAAATGAAAAGGCTTGGAAGGTGAATCGTTTTCACGACGGATTTTGTAATACTTTTTGAGGAGGTGATATTCAGTTATTAAATCTTTCAAAAAAAATTTTATTTATTTAAGTAAGGAGTGATTATTTAATGGGTACAGAAAACGAAAAAGATACTAAGTTACATCGTGGTATTAAATCCAGACAGCTTAGTATGATTGCCATCGGTGGAGCAATCGGAACAGGTTTATTTTTAGCCAGCGGCGCTGGCATTTCATCTTCCGGTCCAGGGGGTGCAATGGTTGCCTTCTTGTTAATGGGTATTATTGTATTTTTTATGATGTCATCACTTGGAGAAATGGCAACCCAGCTTCCATTAGTTGGTTCCTTCGAAGCTTACGCCAACAGATTCATTGACCCTGCTTTTGGCTTTGCAGTAGGTTGGAATTACTGGTTCTCATGGGCTATCACAGTTGCTGCTGAACTTAGTGCAGCAGGTCTGATTTGCAAATTCTGGTGGCCCGATGTTCCTGGAACTTTAATTGCATTATTGGCATTTCTATTATTGTTATGTTTAAATCTTACTTCAACAAAATCCTATGCAGAAGCGGAGTACTGGTTTGCAGGAATTAAAGTTATCGCCATTATCGTTTTCCTGGTTGTTGGTGTTCTCGCAATTATTGGTATTGTAGGCGGTCATACAGCTGGCTTCCATAACTGGGTATTGAACGGTGGAGATCAAGGAAAAGCTCCTTTTGTTGGCGGACTTGCCATGATGATGAGCACGTTCGCAGTAGCCGGATTCTCTTTCCAGGGGACAGAAATAGTAGGTCTTGCTGCCGCTGAAACAACAAATCCTGAGAAGAATGTCCCGAAGGCTATCAATACAGTATTCTGGCGAATCCTGTTATTCTACATAGGTTCTATCTTTGTCATAGCTACATTGATTCCGTTTACAAATCCGGATCTGCTTAGCGGAAGTATTACAAACGTTGCAGCTTCTCCAATGGTAATCGTATTTAAGAGTGTAGGCTTTGCTGCTGCTGCTTCTGTTATGAACGCGGTAATTCTTACATCAGTATTATCCTGCGGTAATTCAGGTTTTTATACTTCTGCAAGAATGTTGCATGCAATGGCGATCAGAGGAAATGCACCGAAGTTCTTCTCAATTACAAACAAAAAAGGTGTTCCGGTGTATGCAGTAGTAGCAACCGGTATTATTGCAGCTTTATCATTCTTCGCTTCCATGGTAGGTGAAGGCAAAATCTATATGATTTTCTACAATGCATCTGCATTAAGCGGATTCTTCATCTGGCTCGGTATCTCAATCTGCCACTACAGATTCAGAAAAGCCTGGGTTGCACAGGGACATTCGATTTCAGAATTGAAATACAAATCGTTCTTATTCCCGTTCGGGCCGATCTTTGCGATGATTATGATTACGATTGTTGTATTCTTAGCAAATATGTGGGTATTCATGGGCGACTCCTTCAGTTGGTTCGACTTCATTACGAACTATCTGATGGTTGCTGTATTCCCAGCATTGTATCTCATCTATAAGTTTGTGAAGAAGACCAAGCTTGTTCCTTTGATGGAATGCGACTTCACAATGCCTGCTGAAACTATTGACGAAAATATAGCGAAATAACTGTGTAGAGATTATTTTAATACATAATTATTGAACGAGAGATAGCAGATGAAAATCTGCTATCTTTTTTATTGGAGAAGTATTCCGGAAGCGGTAAGGATATTTTTTATTCTTGTATGGAATAAAGCAAAAATGTAAATAATAAAGTCTTGCTTTCATAGAAGTGGTATGTTACACTTTATCTACTGACAAGACACCCATATATACAATTGCTAATGCTATATTTCTTAGATAAAGGTAAAAATACAAGAAAGAAAAGGAGAATGAACAATGTTTAATATTGCAAATCGTATCGATCAGCTGCCGATGACTCCAATGCTGAAAAAAATCCTGCTTCTGGCAGGTATCGGCTGGATGTTTGATGCTATGGATCAAGGTATGGTGTCCGGAGTCATGGCTGCTATCGGAACTGAATGGCAGCTGACAACCGGTCAACTTGGACTTCTGAGCAGCTCTGGAATGCTTGGCATGATATTTGGTGCTGCATTATCCGGTATGGCTGCCGACAAATGGGGCAGAAGATCAGTTGTGATGTGGACTCTTGTAATATACGGATTAGGCAGCGGGTTGGCCGGATTTTCAGTGAATTATGAAATGCTGATCATTCTCAGATTTATTACCGGTTTCGGTCTTGGAGGGGAACTTCCTGCGGCATCGACGTTGATCAGCGAATATTCCCCAACGAAAATACGCGGACGAAATGTTATCTATCTGGAAAGCTTCTGGGCCTGGGGATGGATTGTAGCAGCACTTGTTGCATATCTTGCGATTCCTGTTTACGGATGGAGAACAGCGTTCTGGATTGGAGCGATCCCTGCGTTATTTGCTGCTTATTTGAGAAGGGCAGTTCCGGAATCCCCTCGTTTTCTTGAAAAAGCAGGAAGAGATGAGGAAGCAGATGCTTTGGTAAGAACCATGGAAAGTCAGGCGAATATCACTGTAGATCTTGGCGCAGGAGATATCGGGAGCAAGCATGAAATCAAGACACATATCTCTTTTGCCGATCTGTGGTCAAAAAAATACATCAGAAGCACGATCGTGCTTTGGGTGATTTGGATCGGAATCAATTTTGGATATTATGGGTTCGTGCTTTGGACTCCTTCCTTGCTGATGGCAAAAGGCTACGTAATGGTGAAGAGCTTCCAGTTCACATTGATCATGTGTCTCGCACAGTTGCCTGGATATTTCAGTGCAGCTTACCTCGTAGAAAAGATTGGGAGAAAAGTTGTTCTGTCTGTTTACTTTGCCGGGACTGCACTGGCATCATGGCTGTTCGGACATGCGGGAACTACAAGTGAGGTATTAATATATGGATGCCTTCTGTATTTCTTCAGCCTAGGCACATGGGGATGTGTTTACGCTTACACGCCGGAAGTATATCCAACCGTTGCAAGGGCAAGCGGATCCGGTTGGGCGGCTGCTTTTGGCCGAATCGGTGCATTTGTGGCGCCTTTTATCGTACCTGTGATTTACACAAATTATGGTGAACAAGCGGGTTACACTTATGTTTTCGTAATGCTGACCGTAGTATTTGCTGTCGTAGCTGTTGTCGTTGCTCTGCTTGGCAAGGAAACGATGGGCAGGTCTCTGGAAGAGATCAGCGGTGACCAGTAGTTAATAAGGAAAGTTCAAAAACCCCAAATGCGGAACCTGCATTTGGGGTTTTGTTTATCAGTTTCGTTAATACCGGAGTTTAGACAGGGACAGCGGGTATTACATTGCTTCAGAACGAAACAGAACATAAGCGGAATAGTCTGCGCCTGCTTCTTCCTGATAACCGTATGAAATATTGATATTCTGGAAGATGATTTTCATACTGTAATGATTATTTTCTACTGCAAAGGTCATTTGCTCAGGTGGCATCGAGTCCTTCTGAGAACTAACCTTGTTTTTACCTGTTTCGACAGATCATAAAGATTTGCTCCTATCAGTTCTTTTCCTTGATCATCCTCAACGGAAACCCGGACATCAAATTCCGAAGAGCGCTTGCAGCTTATCTTATAGGTGACTCCATCCAAAGTAAATGGCATATCGGTTTTGTTGTCGTTATCCGATTTTCGATAGGAATTGATGATCACTGATGTATCATAACCTGATATATCCAAAGGAATTTCAGGATAGAGGGACGCATAGAAGTAATCCGACTGCTCTCCGGGCGAAGTAGGGTAGACCGGTTTAAAGCCCAGAACGTTTTCCATATCTCTATAAATATCAAAGTCCTTTGGAAGCCATGAAATGTATTTCAGGGAACTGTGTACATCTAAATAGGATAAAATATTTGAGATTTCAGTTTTGCTCTTTTCAGATGCATCTTTATTTGGAGTAATTTTTCCACCAGACAGCATTCCCTCCGACTGTAAGATCTGTTCCACCCGGTCTATCTGGCTGTTTCTTGAAACAGTGAATGCATCCACCGGTGGAAGAACAGAGAAGATCGCAAATCCTGCAGCGAGCAGGGCGATGCTTCGATTCATCTTTACCGGACGAAGACTTAATATGATTCCTGTTACAATGGAGAATATGCCGAACAGAACAACATAGTATCGTGATTCGGTGATTCCATATGAATTTAGTCGGATCCATACGGATACAAGCTGCATCACTACGATTGGGATCCATACTTTTGGGAAAAACTTTCGGAATACTGCAGCAAAGCGATTCTCCAGAAGGCTGGCCAAAATAAACAGAATCAGACCAATCGCAGAATATACCAGCACCATCGGACCGAGCAGACCGGACGGCCATACGGTAGTGATAAGTATTTTAATAAAATATGCAAGCAGTACGAGAGTGTATGCTGCAAATAACGGGATCGCAATGTACGAAACCAGTATTTCAAGAAATTTTGGATATTGGCTCTTGCGTTCCGCAATTTCATCATCTTCCGGTATCTTTGAATTGAATGGCGGCAGCAATGACAAATAGAAAACAGGAGCAAACACCACCCAGACGAAAGCCATGGTGTAAGCATAGCTGTCTGTGTTAATCCGGAACAGCAGGCGGTCCACTGCAAACAAGATGGCAGAAATACCGGCTGATATAACGGCAGAATATAGGAGCGAAGTAAACAGCGACTTAAAGTGGATCAGGGTGACTTTGTTAAAGTCGGCCTTTTCTTTTATGGAAGGGATCCACAGAACGAAGCAGATCATGGAAAAGATCGCTACAAAAGTACGGGCGATGATGTCGGAGCTGATTTCCGGTGCAGGCCATAGGATTCCAAAATATGCAATCGTCAGAAGAACCGCACCTCCATGAAGCAATAAGCGCTTACCGGATAGTTTCTCAAATCTTTCTGTGAGAAACTGTGTGACCATGCCAAGCATGGCTCCGACTGCCATAGTAAAAGTTAATTTCTCGATTAGAAGCGGAGGATCCGTCCTCAAAGAAATAATATAACAGATGATTCCGGCAGCTGCCACCAGACATAGCACTGTGAACGGAAAACGAACAGCGGCAGCAGACATTCCTTTCATAAGTTGCAGAAATACAGTGTTTAATCGTTTCATCAGATTTCCTTCCTCCTTTTTCTTTGATGTAATGGTATCCAACCGGATGGAAAAGGTCAAGTTTATTTTGGAACATTTTCACATTATTATTCGTCAAAGGATTAATTTGAGAATACAGGATAATATCCGGATTCACTCTGATTGACAAAAGAGGTGTGTGTAATGTCAAAAAGTACGGGAAAATTATTATTTGTTTTTAGTTTATTCTTTGTTTTATTACTGTTATTGAGCAGTATCTTTGCCTTTGCATCAGGAAAAGAACAATCATTGGACCAGAAAAATGCATGGAATCAGGGAATTTTTTTGCATACGGGAAGTCCTCTGATCCTATCTGAAGGAAAAATTTCTTCTCTTGACCCACAGAATCCTGATGTCGCAGCTACCGTGGTAAATGGAAGGACTTTGCTGCCGCTCAGAGCCTTGTCGGAATATTTTGGAGCGGAGGTATCCTATGATGGGTCCAAAAAGGAAGCGGTCATCGACTATAAAGGAGTGAAATACCTCTTTCCGATCAATGAAAATAAATATATCGTCTCCGGCCAGTCAGGAGAAAAGGAATATAAAATGGATTGCAGTACCCTTATCTTAAATAAACGTACGATGGTGCCGGTCAGAGTCGTCTGTGAAAATGTACTTGGCCGCAAGGTATCGTATTCAGACCGTATCATTTCCATCAGCGACAAGGTGATTGATCTGTCAAAGGAAACAGAATTGAAAAAAGCAGTCAAAGCAAAAATTGGGGAAGCAGTGAAGGCTGGAAGCTTAAATGAATTAAAGCAGGTTTTAACAGGAGGCAATCAGATCAGGAATGAATCACTGATACTTACAGACAGCAAAGCTGTAACCGCAAACGGTGCGGCCGCTCAGGATACCGAAGCAGTCGGTTCGGCTTCAACTGGGGAGACGGCTTCTTCTGATGATTATACAAAAACAATTACACAGGTCGAGGGGATCGATGAAGCGGATATTGTCAAAACAGACGGGAAGTATATTTATATTTCCGGAAACAATTCGCTGCGGATCGTTGGAACTGATCAGGGTAAGCTGAGTGATGAAGGTACCATTATTCTGGGAAATAACAAGTCCGTTCAGGAAATCTATGTGGATGAAAATCGTCTGGTGCTTTTGGGAACAAGATTCGAACACTCGGATTATCCATCAAATCCGGATGATGGTGTTAAACCGCTTACGGAAGAAAAAACCATGGGCTTTGTGCCTCCGTATTACAATTCCAGACAATACAGCTTTGTTGATGTTTACGATATCTCAAATCCGGATAGACCGATTTTTCTGAAGGAACATGAGATGGAGGGGGCGTATCAGACGAGCAGAAAAAATGGTGATATTGTATATTTGGTTTCCAATACTATCGTTTACCGTACTTACCCTCTGCCGCTCATGAAGGATTCCGTGACGGATTCAAAGGAAGTCAACGTAAAACTCGATGACGTCATGATCTTACCAGGAAGTCCTTCCTCCGGCTATACCGTGTTGTCAGCTGTAAACATCAGCAACAATGATAAGACTGAAGTGGAGGCGATTACTGCATCCGGTGCCACCATGTATATGAATGACCATGCCCTATATCTGACGGAAAATGATTATGATAATAAAACCACTATTATAAAATTCAGTATTGCTGGCATGAAAATCGGATATGCGGGTTCCGGACAGGTAGACGGCTCTTTGCTCAATCAGTTTTCCATGGATGAACATGATGGGTATCTCAGGGTCTCAACGACCACATGGGAGAAGGGGAGCGGCATTTATATCCTGGATGATTCTCTGAATATCACCGGCTCTATCGACGGTCTTGCAGAAGGAGAAACGATCTACTCCGTACGCTTTATCGGAGACCAGGGATATGTCGTTACTTTCCGGAACATGGATCCGCTGTTTGTGTTTGATTTGTCCGACCCTAACAAGCCGGTATTGACCGGAGAATTAAAGATCCCCGGCTTAAGTAACTATCTGCAGCCAGTTGGGGAGAACCTGATTTTGGGAATCGGGGCTGATACCTATGAAATCTATCGTAAGGACGTTAACGGCAATGATGTGGTGATCGGCAGCCGTCAGGGCGGGATTAAATTGTCGCTGTTTGATATCTCTGATATGGGGAAGCCAAAAGAGATCTCCAAATATGTGATCGGCGATTCTGGAAGCTATGCGGAGGCATTTTACAACCATAAGGCTGTTATGCTGGACAGCAGGAATAAAAATGTCGCTTTTGATGCAACGATTTGTGACAGTACAGAAACCAAACAAGCTTTGATCCTGATGAAATATGAAAACAATGAGCTGACTTTGAAGGGCTTGCTTGATTCTAAGCCAACTGATTTTTACGGTGAATATACTCCTTGCGCCAGACGTGCCATTTCTATCGGAGATGTACTGTATTATATCCAGGGTGGCCGGATCAGTTCCTATGACTATCGTAATCTGAATGTGATCGATTCGATCATTCTGAAATAAATGATGAATAGCCTGTCAGAATCCGGAGACCCTATCATTATTCTATATTATTGATCAATTAGGAGGGTGCAATGACAAAGGACAGTCAGCCGGATAATAAAAAAGTAAGAAAGGAAAAGTCAAACGGTCAGACTCCGCTGACCCGTGAAAACCAAAACCAAAACAGAAATGCAAAAAAGCAGTCAGTCAAAAATAATGATGTTTAGGAGGTGATAGTATGGCAAAGGCTGGAATGAGGAGGCCGGATCCTAAGGAACCTCATGGCACTGAGAGTAATCATAAATTACACATACCAAAAAATGAAGAATCCCCCGTACCTGAGATTCAGGGAAAAGCCAAATATGGACACCAAAAAGTAAATGAAAATAAGTAAAAAAGAAAAACAAGTCAAATAGGCATCTAGATACAGATGCCCTATTTTTTAAAAAATCATCTTATTTATTGGAACTTTTTCATTTTCTCATACGTCTTATAAATACAAAAGGTGTAAAAAAACTATTTGGAGAAGAAGAATGAGGTCGGGAAACACATTAAAAATTATTACTGCAGCACTGATTGTAATTGCACTTATGTCGGCTACCGCATTTGCTGCCGTAGGACAGCCAGACGAAAAAAATCCGTTATCCGAGTATACATACAGTGACAATCAATAATTAAGTTATAAGATACCTCCTGTCTGCATATCTTGTGGGTAGGAGGTGACGTTATGCCTTGGTATAATATAAGGGCTTCACAATATGGACCACTTATCGTGAAAGGTTATGCTTATCCGTTTATAGAGCAGGGAACATTAGAGCAATGGGCGCCGGATTTGACGTATGTTTCCTCATTCAGCTATGGATTTACACCGGACGGTGATCTGATTATTCCGAATGATCAGAGAGTACTGGATACCGCAAAAGCTAATGGCGTATCTACGCTTATGGTGCTGGCGCCTTTGACCGCAGAGGGAGTGTTCAGCAATGAACTGGCTAGTCAGCTTTTAAATAATCCTGCTGCAAAGGAACGATTATAATATAAGGGCTTCACAATATGGACCACTTATCGTGAAAGGTTATGCTTATCCGTTTATAGAGCAGGGAACATTAGAGCAATGG
>Ga0183099_1000759_pt1 | contig 21146 bp, 19 predicted proteins | sample Biomet1_FD_127788 | JGI IMG/M metagenome (GOLD analysis project Ga0183099, IMG submission 127788) | Microbial communities from bioreactor (seeded with anoxic lake sediment) at LBNL, California, USA - Biofuel metagenome 1 | ecosystem: Engineered > Bioreactor > Anaerobic > Unclassified ...
GTTATTGACCCATCTACATATGGAATTAATAATTCAACTTCTCTCTCATCAATAAATATTGTTTTTTTAATTTCATCTATTAATGCTTCTACCCCTTGCCCTGTTAGAGCAGATATATCTACATAAGGATGAGTAATATCTCCACGTTTTTCTAAGTCATCTTGACTAATTTTATCTATTTTATTATATGCTACTAAATATGGAATATCCTTTGCATTTAGTTCTCCAATAACTTGTCTTGTTACATTTAGCTGATGCATATAATTATCTGAAGATATGTCAACAACATAGACTAATAAACTTGCTTCTGTAACTTCTTCTAAAGTTGATTTGAATGCTTCTACCAAACTATGTGGTAATTTACTTACAAATCCAACAGTATCAGTTAATATGAAAGATTTATTGTCTTCAAAAGTAATTTTTTTACTAAAAGGATCAAGAGTCGCAAATAACATATCTTTAACAAAAGCTTTATTTTCAGGGGTATCTCCTGTACTAATTCCCATAAAATAATTCATAAGTGTTGATTTTCCTGCATTTGTATATCCCACAAGAGCTACACTAGGAATCTCATTTTTCTTTCTTTGTTTTCTTTGTAATTCTCTATGTTTTTTTACGTCTTCCAGTTCTCTTTTAATATCAACTATTTTATCTGCAATATATCTTCTGTCCAACTCAAGTTGTGATTCTCCTTGTCCCCTTGCAAGTTTCCCTGCTCCAGTTCTAGAAAGAATGTTTCCTAACCCAATTAGTCTTGGTTTTTCATATTGAAGTTTTGCAAGGTCTACTTGAAGTTTTCCTTCTCTAGTTTTTGCTCTATCTCCAAAGATTGCAAGAATAAGTCCAGTTCTATCAAGAACATCTACTCCCAGATATTTTTCAAGATTTCTTAATTGTATACCTGACAACTCATTGTCAAATATAACCAAATTAGCACCTTGCCACTCAACCAGTAGTCTTAGTTCTTCTAATTTCCCTCTACCTAAGTATGTTCCTGTATCTGGTTTTTCTTTTTTTTGTGTAATTACATCTAATATTTCAAATCCACACGCTTTAGCCAGTTCTTTTAATTCATCTATAGAATCCTCAAAACTAAGTTCTCCTATTTTTTTAAAATCTATCGCTGCAAGTACAACCTTACTTGTTCTTTCTTCTACTTCAATTGCCAAAATATCACCTCTTTATTTTTTCTATAATTCGCTAATTTTTATCAAAAAATTCTATAATCATGACAATCACCCCTCATTGTTCATATTATATCCTAAATTCAAAAAATATTCAATTCAAGCTTGTTTACTTAAAAAATAAAGTAACTATCTAAATTTTATACTAGGCTAACTGACTCTCTCTATCTTTAGAACTTCCAGTAATGTCTTTAATCCATTTTCCTGAGTTAAATCTTATAGATACAAAAATTAATTTTACTATTTCTTCAACTGTACAAAATAATACTACATAATATATTGGTAGCTTAAATATAAAAGCTGCTAAATAAACTAGGGGAATTCCTATGAACCACATTGTTATTCCTTGAAGAATTAGCCCAAATTTTGCATCTCCTCCACCTCTCAATATACCAACTATCATAATAAAATTATATGTTCTAAACATAAGTGCTATAGAGTTAATTTTCAATATAATTTCAGATGATTTTAAAACTGCAGATGACATATTAAAGAATAAAACTACATATGGCGCAACAAAATAAACTATAATACCTACAAAAATTCCAACTTTCAAAGCTAACTTGTATAATTTTTTAGCATAAGTTCTTCCTCTCGCAATATCCCCTCTACCTATCTCTTGCCCTACTATTATCATAGCTGAGCTTCCAAGAGCAAAAATTACTATCATAAGAAGATTTAATACTGTTGTTGTAATCTGAATAGTTGCTGCTGCAGAAACTCCCAATCTTGAATAAATTATATTATATGTTACATTTCCTAGACCCCAAACTATTTCATTAATAAGTATAGGCGTAATTCCCTTCATTGACATGTTTAAGAATTTTGTATCAATATGAAGCAAATTACTTAAGTTTACTTTAATAGGCATTTTTTTGTAATAAACATAAGTTATAATAATTATAGTTTCTATAATTCTTGCAAAAACAGTTGCCCATGCAGCTCCTTCTACCCCCATTGCTTCTACTCCAAACTTACCAAATATAAGTATATAATTCCCCACAATATTTATTAATAAAGCTACAATACTTGCCATCATTGGAAGAAAACTATTTTCTATACTTCTAGATGCAAATGCAAAAGAAAAACTAATAGCTGTAAATACATAACTAAGGGCAACTACTACTAAGTATCTTCCACCTAAAGCTACAACTTGAGCATCTTTATTAAAAATACCAATAATCTGATTAGGGAAAATAATTCCTATTACCATAAATATAATAGATATTGTTGTTCCCAAAACTATTCCTATAGATGTCATTTTTTTTATGCTAAGTATATCTTTTTTACCCCAAAATTGACTTATAAACATGGAAACTCCAGCATTTACTCCAAATAGCATAAGAGAAAAAAAGAAAAAATATTGATTTGCCATTCCAACTGCTGCTAACTCTTTTTCACCTAATTTCCCAATCATAAGTGTATCTGCCATATTTAGCATAGATGCTATTAAATTTTGTATAACAATTGGAAGCGTCAAAACAAAAAGCCTCCTATAAAATTTCCAATCCAAATCCTTAAACTTATTTCTCACATTATCCTCCTAAATTTTTTCAAAAAAAAGAACCCACATATGAAGTTTTTTTACATAGTGGGTTGTTCAACACTTAATTTTTATTTGATTTTTACAAAATATTATAAGGCTTATTCGAGAAATTGTAAAGGTTTAATTAGTAAAATCATTTGCAATCTGTAATTTTACATTACCTAATCTACTCTTTGCATCAATAAATTCAGGTGTTTCTTCTAACAATTCTACAAACTCCTCAATCTCTACTTCTACCTCTTGCCCAATATATTCTATTTGATGTTCTTTATAGAATTCTATTATTTTTTCTATCTCTTTATCTGAGTCATCAATATAATTGAGAGTTATAGCGACTTTACTTTCAATATGATATTCATCTTCATCATGGCTAAAAAATTTAGGTGTAATTTTTCTAAAAAATACACTTTCTTCAAAAGAGATTAGTTTCTTAATATTTATTATTTCATTTTCAATTTTATAGTTTTTCATAAAAATACCTCCTAAATAATAATTTTGTTGTCTTTTCAGTAATTATAAACTTGAAGATTACAACTCAATTTATGTTATTTTTATGATTATAGCATACTTTTCTAAAAACTGCACCAAAAAAGTAGAGTAAAGTTTGATTAAACATTTATATTAAGTTTAAATGTTTCTTTACAGTCAAATTAATTGTATATATATAACATATTCAATCTTTATATTTACATTTTTCGGATAACTATTATATAATCATCTTGTGTCCTTTAAGGCAAATGTCCAATGTATTGTAAAATAATTCCATTTTGTTTTCAATTACTTCCTTCTTTAGTTTATTGGACATTTGTACTTAATTTAAAAATATAAGTATTAAAAATTATAATTGAGGCAACTCAATTTTTTTGTTTATCAGAAACGATAATAAAAAAACTGTTTTTAATATCGTTTTTATATTGTATAAGTCTTGCAATACAATAGTTTGATAAAACTAAATATTGAAACTATAGAGTGTAAAATGTGAATAAACATTTTTTAAACATGATAAGTAATATTATTTTAATACCAAAAACTCAAATATCTAAAAAAATCTTTTTTCTTCCATTTATCAATTTTTTTCTTTTAATATTAAGCAAATGAATAAAAAATTCAATATTTATAATTTTAATACATATTCTGCGTGAATTTAGAAAAAAAAATCTTTTTTTTCCTAGTAGCTATTGATTTTTTAGAAAAAAAAAGGAATACTTATAACAACAGTAAGATTAGGAAAATAGGGGAGGCATTTTTATGGAAACACTAGCAATTATTCTAGCAGGAGGTAGAGGGTCAAGACTTGACATATTATCTGAAAAAAGAGTTAAGCCAAGCGTACCTTTTGCAGGAAAATACAGAATTATCGATTTTACTTTAAGTAACTGTACTAATTCTGGTATTTATGATATTGGTATCTTAACTCAATACTTACCGCTTTCATTGAATGAACACATTGGGACTGGAAAACCTTGGGATTTAGATAGAAGAGACAATAGATTATCGCTTTTACAACCTCAAGAAAGTGGGAGAGGTTCTAACTGGTACCGTGGTACAGCTGATGCTGTCCTACAAACATTGAATTTATTAAAAGAAATAATCCTAAATATGTTCTAATTTTATCGGGTGACCATATCTATAAAATGGATTATAAAAAAGTTTTAGATTTCCACAAAGAAAATGATGCTGATTGTACTATTACAGCTAAAATTGTTGACCTAGAAGAAGCTAGTAGATTTGGAATACTAAATGCTGATTCAAATAAAAAAATTATTGAGTTTGAAGAAAAACCTAAAAAGCCTAAATCAAATTTAGCTTCTATGGGAATTTATATTTTTAATACTGATGTATTGTTAGAATATTTAGAAACTATAGTAGCAGAAGACCTTGACTTTGGAAAACATATTATTCCTAAACTTATAAGCGAGAAGAAAGTTTATGCTTATGAATTCTCTGATTATTGGAAAGATGTAGGAACATATGATTCTTATCTTGAAGCCAATCTTGACCTTATAAAAACTGTTGATAAAATTGAGCTTGATATGTATGAACCTGATTGGAAAATCTATACAAGAAGTGAAGAAAGACCAGCAGTAAAAATAGGTTCTAAAGCTGTAATTAAACAATCACTAATTTCTAATGGATGTATCATTGCTGGAAAGGTAGAAAAATCAGTTCTTAGTCCAGGAGTAGTAGTGAAACCTGGTGCTATTGTAAGAAATTCTATTATATTTAATGATACTGTAATTGAAGAGGGTGCAATAGTTGATGGTGCAATCTTAGACAAAAAAATTCATATTGGAAAAGATTGTAAAATTGGATTTGGCGAAGATTTTACTCCTAATGAGAAAAAACCAGATGTTCTAAATAGTGGTTTAAACGTTATTGGTAAAAATGTAAAAGTACCTGACGGAACTATCGTTGAAAGAAACTGTAGAATATTTTCAAATGCTAAAGCATCTGATTTTGAGTCAAAAACTATTAAAAGTGGAAGCACTTTAGGAAATAGTTAATATATACTAAATTGACAATGGACAATGAGAATTACAGTTGGATTCAATTGTAAATTGAAAGTTGTCAATTTTTATTACAGATAAATAATAAATAAAGGAGTAATTTATGAATATAGCATTTGTAGCTTCCGAGATGTATCCCTTAATAAAAACAGGTGGTCTAGCTGATGTAGCATACGCCCTTCCAAAGGCACTTAATAAAATGAAAAATGATGTTAGAGTCTTTATCCCAAAATATTCTAAAATTAACAATGAATATTTAAAGGATTCAAAATATGTAACAAGTGTTGATATATATAATGAGATTTATAATATAATTTCTGTAGAAATTGACGGTATCACAGTATATCTTGTGGAAAATCGTACTTATTTTGAAAGAGATTCTCTTTATGATTGTTGGGATAATGATATTCAGTTTGCAACTTTTTGTGAAGTAGTTCTTATTTCATTAGAAAAAATTGGATTTAAGCCCCATGTAATAAATTGTAATGACTGGCAAACAGGAGTGCTTCCTTATTTCTTAAATGCAAGATATAAATTCAAAGAATTTTATAAAGATATTAAGACTCTTTACACTATACATAATCTAAGATTTCAAGGCCACTTTAGTAAAAGATCTCTAGAACATCATCATTATCAATTTGAAGATAATTATGTTAATTTTATGAAAATTGCCATATTGAATTCAGATAAAATAAATACTGTCAGTGAAACTTATGCTCAAGAAATTAAAACTCACTTCTTTGGTGAAGGATTAGATTATTACTTAAGAATGAGAGACCATGACTTATCTGGAATAGTAAATGGAATTGACATTGACGTTTTCAACCCTGAAACAGATAAATCTCTTATAAAAAATTATAATTTAAGCAGTTTTAAGAATAAACTTGAAAATAAAAGAGCTTTACAGAAAGAGTTTGGACTACCTATTAGTGATAACACTCCTATAATAAGTATGGTTACAAGACTTGACCCTCAAAAAGGACTAGATTTACTTGACCACGTTATTAAGGAAATAATGAACAATGATGCAGTTCAAATCATAATTTTAGGGTCAGGCCATGAAAAATATGAGAAAAAATTTAGTAATCTAGCGAAAAAATACCCTGACAAATTAGGCGTTTATATTGGATATAATGGAGCTTTAGCTAATAGAATCTATGCAGGTTCAGATATGTATCTAATGCCTTCTCATTATGAGCCTTGTGGGCTTAGTCAACTAATCTCTCTTAGATATGGAACTATCCCTATAGTAAGAGAAACAGGTGGACTTAACGATACTGTACAAGCTTATAATGAGTTTACACATAGTGGAAATGGATTCTCTTTCAAAAACTATAATGCTCATGATATGCTTCACACGATTAGATATGCAGAAGATTTTTATTATAACAAAAAAGACCTTTGGAATTCTCTAATAAAAACAGCAATGAGTAGTGACTACTCATGGGAGCAATCTGCAGAGAAATATTTGAAATTATATAAAAGTATCTAAAAATTAATGGTGACTTCACATGAAATGTGAAGTCATTTTTTGATTTTACAATAAATTTTATTTGATTTATAATAAAAAACTTGAAATTTTTAATAAAAATGATATACTATTTTTGTTAATTTAAATTTAACAAAAATAAAAATTAGGAGTGATATTTTGAAAAAAGTTAAAATTTTAATGCTAAGTTTATTAATGTTTTTATTTACCTCTGTGTTTACTTTGGCATCTGAAAATTTAAAATCAGTGAGTGCAGACGTAGCTATTGGAAAATTAGTTGAAGGAAATACAAGATTTGTAGATGAAAAATACTTAAACAATCACATTAGTGCAGATTTTAGAAAAGAACTTACGAAAGGTCAACATCCTTTTGCAGTAATAGTTACTTGTTCAGATTCTAGAGTTTCTCCAGAAATAGTTTTTGATCAAGGGCTTGGAGATTTATTTGTAATTCGTACTGCTGGGGAAGTTGTAGATGAACTTGAAATAGGAAGTATTGAATATGCTGTTGAACATTTAGGCGCAAAATTAGTAGTAGTTCTTGGACATGAGTCATGTGGAGCCGTTAGTGCAGCCGTTAGTGGTGGAGAAATGCCAAAAAATATAGCTGCTATTATTGAACAAATTAAACCAGCAGTTGAAAAAGCTAAAGGGCAAAAAGGTAGCTTAATTGATAATGCAATAATAAATAATGTAGATTTAGTTATAAATAAAATTAATACTAATTCTGATGTTCTAAAGGAAACAAAAGACGTAAAAGTTGTAGGAGCTGTATATAATTTAACAAATAGTAAAGTTGAATTTCTTAAAAAATAATGCTAAACTTTTAAAAATTATAGAATTTTAATTTTTGAAAAGTCTATGTAAACATAATTTCAAAGCTGAAGGCTAATTTTAGTTTTCAGCTTTTTTAATGCTATTCGTTCATTCTTCTTATTTTTAAATATGTTTTTTGCCAAAATTCTTCATTTAAGTTACTCATAGTAACTCCTCTACTAGAAGATGCGTGAAAAAAATTATCATTTTCGTAATAAATTCCAACATGAAAGGTCGTATCACTTGTTCTAAAAAAAATCAAGTCTCCTATTTCCCTATTTGCATATCCATAGTTATTACCTTCTTCCATTTGTTCTGTTGTTGTTCTAGGTATATTAATTTCATATACTTCTTGAAAATACCTTTGAACAAAAGCAGAGCAATCTATTCCAAATTTATCAATGCCCCCCCATAAATATGGTGTTCCTTTCCATCTTTTATAAAAGCGTAATAAATCATCTTTTGCTTTATCTTGTTGAATTTCTTTTGATATTACTGGTTTTATTTTTGGTGTATAAAGTTTAGGTTCCACAGTAGTACAAGCTGTTAAAGTAATTATGAATAATAATATTAGTTTCTTCATTTCCCCTCCCGAAAAGAATTATAGCAATTTTTTCTAAAAAAAATTCAATAATATATAAAATTATTTATTAATTTTTAGTTAAAATAACTTTATATATACAAATAATTAAAATATAACAATAATAATTAAATTATATTTTATGTTTTGTTTGCTTTTTTTAAAAAGTAAGGTAATATTACTCGTGTTGAAAAATAATTTTCAAGAAGAATATAAGTATTTTTATATTTTAATATATTTAACCTTTTATAAAATATGTATTGGAGGAGATTATGGAAGCAATAAAGCAAACAAATAGGACTATCTTATTTGAAGAGATTAATCCAGAAAAATTAGATTTACTAACAATTGTAGGAGATACAAAGGGCATTGATAGTTTGAATGATGATAAATTAAAGGAGATTAACGAACATTTATTAGTTAAGAATTTTGATGAATTCTTAGAAAAATTTTCTCCAACAGTTTATTCATATTTTAATGCAAGTAATCAAAAAGTGATGTATACACTTAAAAAACCTGAAGAACTTCCTGAAGATTGTATTACTGAAATCAAGCTTGATGCAAATAACGATTTTTTGAAAATGTTATTCACTCTTATTGATGCCAAAAAAAATCAAGGAATAAAAAATGCTGATTTTAAATTTCAAAATGTACTTGATATGATTTCTCCTAAAAAAGTAATGGAAGATATTAAGCAAGTAAGAAAAGAAATTAGTTACTTATATAATGAATATGAAAAACTGGAAGAAGAAGACCCAAGAAAATTAGAAATGGGTGACAAACTAAATGTTAAGTTTGAAGAAGCCAGTTTAAACTATAACAATGTTTTAGGTATGCTTCCTCTAGCTATTGAAGATATAAAAACAAGACTTCTTTTAGGACAAAGTCAAGACGGAACTGAATCAGAACCACTTAAAATAGGTGTTTTAACTCTAGAAGAAAGTGGAGAATTGAAGATAATAGAAGCACCTAAACCTGAAGAAACTCAAGTTGCTCTAATTGGAGAATCTTCAAATAATTCTTTAGCTTTAATTTTTAAAGATGATTATGAAAATCTCAATGAAACTCCTAATGATTATGTGGGAAGCCTAGTTGTGAGAACTTTTGCTCCAATAGCCACGATTCAAGGGGAAATTGATGTAGAAAAAGAAGTAAATAATTACAATAATTATCTTGAATTTTATAAGCAGTCTAAGGAAGAATTTGTAAAGTCTGCTAAACCATTAATTGAAAAATTATTGGGGATAAAAATGTTCTTCGACCAGTATGCAACTAAAAACAAAGGAATGCTCCCTTCAATATTAGTATCAAACTGTAAACCTGATATGATGATTAAAGGTGCTAATAAATTGAGAGTGGAAACATATTTTAATACAGTAAATGCTAAAAATGATTTTAATGATATGATTTGGTTTGGAATACTTCCAGCAATAGAAATGGAAGAAACTAATAAAAATAAATCAGTAAGAGAAAGATTTAAGGGAACATTAAACAAACAAGAAGCTCCTAAAGAAAAAAATAACTTAGAGACTTTAGCAACACTTCTTGATATTTGTAAAAATTATAGAATTCAGTTATTTTTCAACTTTGAAGCTTCTGAAGATACTTCATTCAATAATCTAGCTACTGTAGGAGTAGATAAATATATAGAGAAAACAGAATTTCTTACTAGAAAAGATTTTAGTGAGTTTGCAATACCTTGTCTTCCAAACTTTACCGTTATTCCAAAAGACAAATCTGGTGTTGTTCTAGACAGTAAAATGAAACAATCAGAAAATGGCGCTTATTTATCAAAGGAAAAAGAAGATATTATGAAATTGTGGTTAGAGGGAATTTATATAGATGCTGCTTATGTAGCTGCTGGAATAGTTTCAGCTTACCAATGCCCTGAATATTTGAAGGATTATTTTAAAAATGTTTCATCAAAATACCCAGGTGTAAGATTTGATATTGAAGGAGGTGATAATTCATTAAAAGTTACCACAACTTTGGCAAAAGAGATAACAGGTTATACAAATAGCATCAAAGATGTTATCAACAAAAGAAATTTTGGATTTGTATTCTCATCGGATAATGCTTCAATTAATGGAAAAACAATAACTAGAATAACTGTTTACAAATCAAGAAGCTTAGAGCTTAGAGATGATGGTTATGAATCAATATTTAAGACTATGGTCGCAACTTATATTGAAAGAGTATTACGTTTTTCTACTAATGATTTTAAACAAGATAAAATTGTTAATTTCTTTAGCACAAATCCAAATAGCCAAAAAAGTGTTTGGCAAACAGAACTTGGAAAAATCAACTCTATTCTGCAGGTAGGGGACGATATAATCCATGAAATTGATTCTGATTCAAGCACATGTAACTTAAATTTAACTTTTAACGGTAATGTAAAAAACTTAGTGTTAAGCATTTCAAAATCAAGTGCCGCAATATAAAAAATATAAAATAATGGAGGAAAAGATTAATGGGATTCAGATTAACAATTAAAGGTTCAGAAGAGATTAAACTAGAAGAAACAGATATGGAAACAGTTGTATACATGACAGATAGTCCAGATGGTTCAAATGCAAAAGCTACTGACTATGGGTGTATGCTTACTGTTACAGGAAAAATACTAAAAGAAAAAGCTGCTGAAACTTTAAAGTTAGGAAAATGGTCATTAGTGCCAGCTGAAAAAGCTGATGCATATAGAGATGTAGTTTTACAAGTAGTTGCAGAAGGACAAGTAGTAAGAGAAATAAAACTTCCTAATGCCTTTGTAGTAGATTATACAGAAGATTATGGACATCAAGAAGGAATTGGAGAATTTAAAGTAATCTTGAAACAAAAGAAAGACTTTAATTCTAAAGTTCAAGTACTTGGTGGATATTCAGCTGAGTAAATAATTTTATGGAGAAGGGAGACCTTCTCCATAATTTTGTTTTATTAGACTAAGTCTAATTTAGATAAAAATCAGTAATTAGTAGTTTTGAATCAACTATTAATTAGTGATTTTTAGAAAAAAACTATAATTTTTAGGAGAATCGAATGGAAGAAAAAGACTATTTATTTCTTGAGATAGGAACAATTTTAAATAATCGCTATCAAGTAGAGAAGATTTTGGGAGAACGTAGCAATTTTTCCATAGTTTATAAGGGAATCGAATTGTATACAAAAAATATTATAGCAATTAAAGAGTTTTTTCCTAAGAATATAGTACTTAGGGACATGGATAAAAAAACTATTATTTGTAAAAATTCATGTTTTGAAAACAAATTTCTTTTGGAGATAGAGAATTTTCTTAATGAAGGAGAAATGCTTACTCTCCTAAAAAATAAAGGAATCGTGAACTGTTTAGATTATTTCAGAGAAAATGGAACAGCTTATATTGTTATGCAATATCATGATGGAAATGATTTGGAAAAACATATACAAAACAACGAATTTTATGATTGCTTTTCATTTTTAGATAGGATTATTGTTCCATTAATAAATTCAATTGATTTTATTCAAAAAAGAGGTTATCTGCATAGAGATATTAAGCCGTCAAATATAATTATAGAAAATAATCAGCCAGTTCTTTTAGATTTTGGGTCTGCTGTTAAATATATAGAGGATAAAGATAAAAAATTCTGGTGACTCCTGGATTTTCTCCTTTAGAGTTTTATTCAGAAAAAGCTGTCAAAATGAATCATCAGACATTTATAGTATTGCTGCTATGATTTATTATTTTATTTCGGGGGAGACTCCTCCAGAAGCTACTTGTCGAATTATTGAGGATAATCTAAATACACTAGAGCAATATAATTTACCATTTCTATTAGAAAAGTTAATAATCAAAAATTTATCTTTAAATGCAAAACGCAGAGATAAGTCATTAAAAAAAATAAAATATACAATTAAAATTATTTTGATAACAGAAAAATTAAAGAATATATTCATCAAAAAATTAGTACTTAAAGTAAAAAAGGCCTAATAACAGGGGGAAATGAACGTGTCATACAAACTATATACAAGAAACAAAGAGAAAGCGAGAAAAACCTATACAAAAGAAGACCTTATGGAAATGTCAATATATGAGCTTAAAAATCTTTGTGTAAAACACAAAATTATAAAAATATATCAAAAATTCTTATGGAAAAGAAAAACTTGTAGACATTATCCTTAAATACAGAGGAAATGAAGAAAGATACCTTATACAAGACTACTCTGAAACAGGAATGGTTAGAATACATGAATTTATAGAGGATGGATGTATCAATGAAATTAGTGGAACTGGGAAAATAAGAATTCCTGCGAAATTAACTCTTTATAAAAACATAGGATTAAACAAAGAAGATATGTACAAAATTATTACTGATAAAGACTTTGAGGAATCAAATGTACTGATGTTAAATGGGAAAAACTATTTATGTGGAATATTTAATCTTGAAAAAGATATGGAAGCAGAAAACACATATTCACTTTCTGCTGAGAGTTCTAATATTAGATATGAAGGAATAGACCATAGAAATTATAACTTATTCTTTTTTAACAAAGAGGATTCTGAATATTTACATAAACTTTATTATAGTGAAAAAGATATTCCTTTTAATAAAATTAATGGATATAAGGTAAGTATCGTTGATTTTGAAATGAGAGAGCTAGAAGAAACTAGCGCGACTCTATGTATTGATTTTGGTACTACTAATACAACATTAGGAGCTTATCTTGATAGTAACTATGTAAGTAATGTTTCTAATAATGATATTCTAAACGGCAAAATAAAGCTAAATAGTGTAAATTTTGTAAAATTTTTTGATTATGGAAACAGGGAAAATAGCTGGATAGAGATGATTCCCACTGTTGTATATATTCTTGATTGCTCAAACTCAGATAATATTAAGTATTTATTTGGATATGATGCAAAACAAAGAATGAAAAAAAATGATTATTCTACTACTGCCAGTGTTTTTCACAGCATAAAAAGATGGGTAAATAATTATAAAGATATTATTGATATATTTGATGAAGAAGGAAATACATTAAAAATCCAAAAGTCAGAAATAATTAAAGAGTTTATGAAATATTCGATAAATTGTGCAGAACATCAATTTAAATGTAAATTTCAAAACATTCATATATCAAGTCCTGTAAAACTAAAAGTACAGTTTTTAGAAATGTTTTCAAAAATTATGGATGAACATAATGTTGAAAAAGAAGATGTGCTAGATGAAGGAATGTCTGTACTTTATAACACAATTGCCAATCTTATCGAAAAAGATAAATTTTATGAAGGTGAAGAATATAAAGCACTTGTAATTGATTGTGGTGGTGGAACCACAGACCTTTCTTCTTGTACTTTTAGTATAGAAGAGGGACCTGTTTCTTATTTTGTAAATATTAAAACTAGTTTTGAGAATGGTGATACCAACTTTGGTGGAGATAATATAACTTTTAGAATAATGCAATTTATGAAAATTGTTTTTTCTGAATATTATAAGAGATTAGGAAGAGAAACTAGTATAGATTCACTAATTGATATACCTAGTACAGATATTTTTAGGCATGTTGATGAGTTTGGAATAAGTAGTATTTATGAGAATTTTGAGGAAAGATATATGGAGTCTGAAAATGTTATTCCTACGAAATTTAAAGAATATGAAAATAAACCTAGTGATGAATATCAAAAGGTAAAAAATAACTTTTATTTTTTATGGGAAATTGCTGACAATATGAAAAAAGAGTTTTTTCAAAAGACGAATATTCTTAGAAATAAATTTGATTCTTCAGACGTAGATGATAGTGAAAATGACTTAAATATTACTCAACTTAACAGATGGGGCTTATCTGTAAAAGAAAGTAGTGCTTTAGAGTCAGTAAATAGTTTTCCAAATACAGTTTTTAACATTAAAGAGATTAACAAGCTTATAAAAGGCGATATTTACGAAATTGTAAGAAAATTTTTAGATAAATTCTATGAAAACAGAGAACTTAGCGATTTCTCAATTATAAAACTTACTGGTCAATCTTGTAGAATAGATATTTTTAAAGAAGCATTAAAAGAATTTGTTCCTGGGAAAAGTATTGAATTTAAGCAAAAGAAAGATAACAACTCTTTAGAGTTAAAGCTTGCTTGCCTTAGTGGTGTAATTAAATATCTAAATTCTAAAAAAAGAGGGGATATTGTTGTAAATATTGAAAATGACATACCTGCTGTTCCTTATTCACTTTCTGCATTTACTTTTACAGGGAAAGAGATAATCCTTATGAACTCTATGGAAAGAATTAATAATATAGTTGGAAGCATTGTTAAACCTTCGACTACTTCAGAAGTTCAATTTTATCTAAAAGATGAAGAGGATAAAGTCAAAAAAGAGTATGTTTATTATAATAAAAGTAACGATTACAACGAAACTACTCCTAAAGAGTTGGAAGAGTCGTATAACGGGAAAATCTACCAAGAGGATACTGACACAATAAATAATGGCGAAGTAAAATTCTTTACATTTACTGATGAAAATAGCTGGGGATTCTATGTAGTTCCTGTTCAGAGGGAAAACGAAGTCCTAAAGAGTTGTGAAAGAATCTATTTCCCATTTGAAGATGATTTAAGTGAACTTAATTTCTTTGATGGAATGAAGTAAAAACAGGTAGCAGTTAGAAAGCAGCAGGTAGCAGGGGAAAAGCGAGATTTCTCATTCCTCGAAATGACAGAATGTTATAAAAATTTTAATTATTGTCATGTCGACATTAGGAGATATCTTATAGATTTCTCTCGTTGTTGGAAATGACAAATAGTAAAAAGAACTATCAACAAATACTCAACAATTAAAGAAAAACCTCTTTAAACAAGATATTACAAAATTTTATCTTGTTTAAATCCAGTAGTTAAAGTAAAAAGGAGATATAAGTGAAATATATATTAGATATTATGAAAGAAAATATTAAAAAACTTGATGATTCTCTTCAAATAAAAATGATTAGAGAGGTTATTGAACCGTCATTTAAAGAATTAATAGAACATACTGAAAAAATGTATTCTAATTTGGAAAGTAAAATATATAACGATATCATATTAAAAGATGAAGATTATGAAATATTTACAACTATTCTAAATAGATCAGAATTGAGTTATCATGGAAATCTATTTTCACCAATTATTTCTGATGAAATTTTTGAAATTAATAAAAAAGAACTATTAAAAAAATTAAAAGATGAAAATATAGAGATATTGGGAACAATTTTTATTCCTTTAAGCATTCAAGATATTGAGTTTTTAGATTTTGAAACAAGAAATTTTACTGCATATTTATGCTTTGAGAATGAAAAATGTAAAATATCTGTTACACTCAAAAAATCTAAAAGATATTTGGATAAAGAAGTAGAGCTATATAATCTATTCAATAAAAATAACTTGAAATGGACAAGTATTAATAACCCTTATTCTAGAAAAATGTATGACGTAGTGGCTATAAATATCCTTGGAGATATAGATGTTATTGATGAAATTATTGATATTGAATATGATTTTGAAGATATAGATTATGTTAGAAATATGGTTCCAGTATGGAATATATTCGAAAAAAATAAGACGGTTGCTAGAGGTGTAGATCCTGCAGGGGAAACTATAAATTTTATTTATAATTTTAGCAGTGATGAAATAAAAAGTGACGATGATGCACTCATTCCTTTCATAGATAAAGGTGAAATAAAAGCTCTCTCTCGAGATAAGAATGAATATAAAATCGTATGCGATACTGAAGGAATTTTGGAATGGAATTTTTTTATATTTAAAAAAGTAAAAGATTTTAGAACAGAAGATTGTAATTATCCTGTTTTTAGAAATAGAATTGATAGTAGTTTCGACAGGTTCAAAATTCAAAATAATATTATTATTAGAACAAAGGCAGAGATAATGAGAATAGCTGAACTTTATGGTAATAAATATAATTTAAAGCTAATTGATATGGAAATATCTGACTATTACGAAAGAAGCAATGATACTTATGATATTAATCCTTTTGTTAGGGATGAGATTAGAATCAGAGAATTATCTAAAACTATAATTTTAAAGTTTCATGTAAATGAAGAGGATTATTTGACAAAAGATATTCTTAGTTTCATTGTTGCTGAAATTCAAAATCGAATAGTTGATTTCAACTGTATAGGAATCCTTGTATGATTGGCGGAAAACTTTGGAATATTGCATATTCTTCAAGAGAGAACAGGATAAATCCTAAATTTATTAAATACACAAATAGCGGGAATATTTCTCCATACATGGAATTAAACTTTGAAAATCTTAATTATATTAATTTTAAAGACAATGAATTAAATATTATAGAGGTTAATCCATATTTTAGGTATTTCGAGATTTTCTTTAGGATGATTAATGTTAACGAAAATCACTATGAAGAAACAAAAGAAATTTTATTTAACTGTATTTGTCATCTTTTGGCAGAGATAGAAATAAAAAAAGGGCTTACTATGGAGGATTACTATTTAAGTTTTATTAAGAAAGATATAGATAATGGTAAATTTGGAAAAACATTGGGAATAGATTTTAATAAAACCTTTAATGAAAGCGAAAGAAATAAACTCTATCAAGTAATTTTAAATTTATATAGAGATGGAAATATGATTGAACATTTTTGTGAATCTATTTCAAAAATATTTAAAAACAGTATGATTTATAACTGCAAAAATCAAAATGAGAACTTACTAATTTATATAACGAATAAAGAAACTAATATTAATAAAGAAAAAGTAAGGATTTTAGAACAAATATTTTTGCCTTTAGGGATTAAAACAAAAGTATTTTGGGAATATCCATTTTTAATAATTGGTAATGATGATGCATCAATAATTGAAGAATGTCAAATATTTTAATAAAAGGGAGATATAAATGGGAAATATCATAGACGATACAGTAAATACAATATTAAACAAATCAGAACATGTAATGGATAAAACAAGAAGTATTGAAATTTCTGGTGGGATTTTAAGCTGTTTAAGTATAAAAAATGTTGAAGTAGAAAGAAAAATAAATAGTCATTCATCTATGAAAATAACTGGAACATTAGATGAACTTGGAAAAACAGCACTAAAAGGTAAAGTAGGAAAAGAAATCAGAATTAAATCTTATGAACTGGGAACTTTCAATTCAATTCTTCTTTTTGCAGGATTAATTGAAAGAATAGAGTTTGTTAGTGGTGCTCTAAGTACTGAATTTGTTATTGAAGCTAAATCTTTTTCTATTGTTATGGATAGAAAAAAGAGAAAAAGAAGTTTTCAAGATATTAAAAAAATATATGGAGATGTTTTTAAGGCAATTAAAGATGAAGGAAAGTATGAAAACATTAACTTTGTTCCTTCTACAAAGATTTCAAAAGAAATAATAAATAAGCTAGTAGTTCAATATGAAGAAAGTGACTGGGAACTTTTGAATAGATTGTGTTCTGTACTAAAGGCTCCAATAGTACTGGAAGATGGGAAAGGGAGTACAGAAGATTCTGAGAATAGTTCTAGTTCAGGGAAAAAATGGCTGATTTGGTTGGGGCTTCCAGATAGAGGAGCAGAGGAGTTTCAGCATGAAAAATCAGTAACAGAAGTAACTGGAGCAATTCATGAAGATTATTTAGTAATAAAAACACCAGAGAAATATGAAATTGGAGACAAATTAAATTATTGTGGAAGCCCTTATATTATTACAGAAGCTGACACATATTACATAGGAAACATTATAGAAACAGAATACAGACTGGAAAAAGAAGAAAATATATGGATAAAACCTATTATGAATGAAAAACTGGCAGGGAAAAGTATATTGGCAGAAGTGGTAGAAGTGGGAACAGGTGAAAATTTAACAAGAGTAAGAGTGGAATTTTTGTTTGAGAACACCCTTGAATCACAATCTGAAGGAAATACAAGAAATAGTTGGAATAAATACTGGTTTAAATTTGGAACACCTTATAGTGGAACTGATAACGGAATATATTTTATGCCTGAGCTAAAAGATAATTTATTGGTTAATTTTACCAATAGTAGTGAAGAGTGTTCTTATGTTGGTGAGAGTATAAGAAATAGTAACTCAATAAAGGACAAAAGCCCTGAGATTGAGCATAAGCGTATAAAAATATCCACAGGTCAACAGGTTATGCTTTCTAAATCTTTAGAGAAAGTAATGCTTATTGGAAATGATGATAGAACCGTCTATGAGAATATAGAAAAAGATCATATTAAGATTTTTGCTGATGAATCTGTAGGAGTATTAAAAAAAGATATAATAAGTTTTCAAGTAGGGGAGAGTAGTATAGTGTTGGGGAAAGACTCTATCGAAATAAAATGTGGTAGTAGTCATATAAAACTTAACAAATCAGGGAAAATTGAAATAAAAGGTACATAATTATTCGGAAATTTATTTATATAAAAATTAAGTTTTGGAGGAAAAAGTGATAATTAAATTGGAAAAAGAAGTTGCAGATTTTGTAGATATTTTAAATATGATATTACCCCCTTTAGAAATTGAAGAGGATGTAGAAATTGATATTGATAAAAACACCCTAAAAAGTCATGGAATAAGTTTTACAGAAGATGAAGAAAATTACTTGGAAACAGTTAAGTTTAAAATTTCTAAAGGAATTTATGAACAAGATTATTATGAAGGAGAGTTTGAGGGTTACGGAAAAGTAGTGGAAAAAGACGGAATAAAGAAATTACATTTAGGAGTAGATTTTTCTTATGGTAAAGATAAGCCTGTATGTTGCATGCACTCATATGTATTTAGTCCAATAACTGGAAGTGTTGAAAAGATTTCAGAAGAAAATGGAGAAGTAACAATAAGAGATTTTGGGCATATAAAGGTAATTAACGGAAAAGAAATAAATGTATTTTACTATCATACAATAAGAAACTTAGATGAAATAAACCCATTGTTGGTAATAGGACAAGAAATTTATTGTGGGAGTACAGTACTAGGAACTTTGGGAGGGAGAGGTAAACACGGAAGATATACTTACCTACAACATGTTCACTATGAAATCAAGATGATAGGAAAAGGATATACAGGAAGTTATGAATATGAATCTAATGAGAAAACAGTAGGAAGCGACAAAGCGTATAACGAAAAATGGTTTTACTTAAATCCAGAAAAATTTTGGGACAATGGTCATGAATTTGGGATAAGTGAATTTGAGTTTATTCCTGACATTGTCGAAAAATCTGATTCTACAGAGAAACCTGAGGATGACATAGGTTAGATAATATTTATGCAAAAGTAAATTTAGTGCAGGAGGAAGAAATGGCACAAGGAAAAAATGGATATTTTTTCGGAACTCTAGGAGACCAAGAATATAATTCTGATAATAGGATTGCGGTTATAAAAGGAGATGCTTCAAAATCATCAGATGTAATTATAATCATGGAGAATGAAATCGGAGGGCCAAATAATATAAAAAATGGGGAGAAAAAGAATGAGTATATAGAAAAAAAAGAAAATGGATTAACTATAAAATATACTTATGAAAATGAAGGTAAAGATTTGAAAATAACTTGGGATTACAAAAAGCCTGAAGTGAAAAAAGTGGCAGAGAAGAAGGAAACTAAAGAACAAGAGGAAAAAGATAGCAAAGCGCAAAAAAATACAGAGTCTTCAAAAGGATTTATTCAATTCCCAAATAAGGGAACAGGCTATGATAGATATCTAATTGATCCAAAAGGCGACGATAACTGGGGAAAACCAGAATTTGTTAATATGCTAAAAGAAATTGCAAAAAAATGGTATGAAAAAGATAAAAAGAACAAAATTAGTTTCGGAGATTTAAGTAGAAAGAATGGTGGGGAATTGAAGCCACATAAATCCCATCAAAATGGAGATGATGCAGATTTATGTTTATTTTATAATGGCAATAGAATAGAGAATATGGACTTATCGTCTTATGATAAGAAAAAGTGCCAAGAATTTGTTAGTTTTTTAGAAATAGAATTTCCTTCAATAAAAGAAATTCTGTTTGGGGATAAAACTATTAAAGGGGTTAAAGTTGTCAGCGGTCACAGAAATCATATGCATATTGGACTTTAATATAGGGAGGATGAAAGTGAATAAGAAATTAGGTTTGTTTATAATGCTAATTTTTAGTTTTATAGTTTGTGGAGCTGAAAAACTGAAACTAAATAAAGTTGAATTTTATGGAACATTTATATCACAAGAATATTTGGATAAAAAAGGAAATCTTGTTGGCCCTGGGGGAATAATAAAAAAACTGCCAGTAAAAATAGATTACTGGCCTGCAGATAATGTTGTTGATGCACCACCTGAAATAATTATAATAATGGGAGAGTTCTTTAATAATTCGAAAAATCTTATAAGCACTGAAAATATTAATATATCAGTAAGATTTAAAATAAGTAAAATTATTTATGATGAAAAAGATGAAATGGATATTGAAAAAAGTGAAGAAAATCAATATTGGGACAAACCTATTTTGACTAACTCAATTAACATAAAAAACTTAAAATCAAATTCAAAAATAAAAAAAGAATTATTAAGATTTAATATGTATGACTTAGTTTCAAGTTATGATTCAAAAGGTTTGAATCCTTGGTTATGTGAAGTTACAGTAACAGATAATAAGGGACTAAAATATACTAAAATTTTTGAAATAGGAATAATCTGGTAATCGTAAAAAATAACGACTTATTAAAATAGAATTAAATCAGCAAGTAAAAATAAGGAGAAAAATGAAAAAATTAATATTATTAATATGTCTAGCGACATTATCGTTCAGTTCCTTTGCAAGTATAAAGAGAATCAAGGAAAATCTTGTTTTGGTAGAAGGAGGGGAATTAAAGGTAGACGAAATAAATAAATATTTATTACAAGACCCCAAAAAGATATAAGTATAAATTACAATTATTATGTATCAAAATATGAATTTACCCGTAGAGATTGGGAGGGAATGTATAATAAAAAATTTAAATATAGTTTTAAGAATTTGGAGTATTTTTTTGCTGAAGAATATGAAAAAGAATTAACTGATTCTTTAAAAATAAGTGATTA
>Ga0183099_1000760_pt1 | contig 21089 bp, 19 predicted proteins | sample Biomet1_FD_127788 | JGI IMG/M metagenome (GOLD analysis project Ga0183099, IMG submission 127788) | Microbial communities from bioreactor (seeded with anoxic lake sediment) at LBNL, California, USA - Biofuel metagenome 1 | ecosystem: Engineered > Bioreactor > Anaerobic > Unclassified ...
TCATTTTGGCGAGAGTCGCGCGCGGCTCGCTCGCGCAGGACGGTTCTATGTAGCAGTATTTATCCGCCTGCGCTTTTATGGCTTCTGCCATTTCTTTGTTCCCGAATCCGGCGTTGACGTTTACCAGCTGCGAGGACATGTCTGAATAACGGTTGCCGTCGAAATCATAATAATAGATCCCTTCGGCTTTCGCGACCGGAGTCGGATTCAATCCCTTCTGTTTGCTCCATGACTGCAGGACGTATGTCGTCTGCATTTGAGTCAGTTCTTTTCCTGTCATTTTATTATCTCCTGCTTATGCGCAATATTATTTTGTCCGGTCGATCTGAAGGATCGTGTGAAGAAGTACGTTCGCTCCTTTCCAGCAGTTCTCAACCGGCGTGAATTCAAGTTCGCAGTGACTGTGCCCTCCGATACTCGGTACGAATATCATGGTAGTCGGAACGATATCGCACAGATACTGCGCGTCGTGTCCCGGTCCCGAATATATCCGCATGTAACTGTAGCCGAGTTCTTTTACGGCCTGTTCAACGTCGTCGATATATTCGGAATAATACTTCACCGTTTTTCGTGACCACGCCTCTTCCCAGTTCACCGAGCAGCGCTCAATTTCCTTCGGCATTTTTTTAATAATCTCCAGACACTGTTTGATCACTTCAGGGTCCTGATGGCGCGCGTCGAGTGTGAATTTGACTTCATCGGGAATTATCGTGTGTATATTCGGATGGCAGCTTATCTTGCCCGTCGTATAGACTAGTTTCGTATCCAGCTTGTCGAATTCGGTGTGCAGATAGAGGAGCGCCTTCGCAGCCGCAAAAAGCGCGTCTTTTCTGAGTTTCATCGGGAACGTTCCGGCATGATCAGCCTGCCCCTTGAACGTGAATTCATAATTAATCATTCCGCAGACGCCTTCTACGACGCCGATGTCTTTTTTTGCGTTTTCCAGAACGGGTCCCTGTTCTATGTGCAGTTCGATTAGTCCGGTCGTTTTTGAGGGATCGATGCGGTCGGTTTCTGCACCTTTAAATCCGGATTCTTCCAGCGCCTGGCCGAACGTATATCCCGGTATGTCTTTCGCTTCCGACGCGAGCATTTTCGCCTTGTCGAATTTCCCGCAGATTATACCGGAGCACATCATCGCCGGTTCAAAACGCGCGCCTTCCTCGTTCGTCCATACGACGACCGTGATCGGATGTTTGTGCGGAATTTTTTCGGTAACGATCGTTTCTACCGCTTCCATCGCGGTCATAACGCCGAGTATGCCGTCGTAATTTCCGCCCTGCCGCACTGAATCGCAGTGGCTGCCGGCCATGATCGCACCAGCCCCGGGATCCGATCCCGGAAGCGTGCAGTACATATTCGCTACGTCGTCCGTTTTTACCGTGAGTCCGAGTTTTTCCATACGCCGTTTTATCTCGTTCCGGGCTGCCACTGCTTCCGGCGAAAGTGAAAAGCGCGTTATGCCTCCGCGGCCCGTATCTCCGAACCGGCTGAATGTTCTGATTTTGTCTTCCATCCGTTCAATACTGCAAGTTACCATACTGTGCCTCCGTTCATTCGTTATTAGATCAGTCATCGTCTGATGGCGTAGTTCACCGCTTGTTTTTTACGCGTGGTCCCGGCACAACTGCGCCTGCGGGACACACAAGTATGCAGAGCTGGCATCCGGCGCATTTGGCGGCGTTCATGACCGGATGCGAACCGGGAACACCGCTTATCGACAGTGCCTGATGTCCGCCGTCGCAACACGAAACGACGCAGCGTCCGCAGCCGACGCACACGTCGTGCAGAAAGTGCGGATAACAGATCGTGCTGCGGTCAAGTTTGTCGGCGGCGACGATTTTAGGCACGCTTCTGCCGATTATTTCAGATACCGACGAGCAGCCGCGTTTTGCAAGATACCGTTTCATGCCGTCGGTCATGTCCGCGATAATTCCGTATCCGTACTGCATGACGGCGGTAGTCACCTGTACGGTCGTACATCCGAGCGCCATGAATTCTGCCGCATCAAACCACGTTTCAATTCCGCCCATTCCGCTCACCGGCACCGCCGACAATTCATCGTTCTGTTTAATATCGCTGATAAATCTGAGCGCCACCGGTTTTACTGCTTTCCCCGAATACCCGCCCACGCTCGTAAAGCCTGACACGTCCGGCGCCGGGGAAAACGACGTCAGATCAACGTTCATGATAGATTTGATCGTATTGATCGCAGCTATACCGTCCGCTCCAGCCCGAACCGCCGCCAGAGCGGGAATTTCAATATGACCGAGGTTCGGCGTCATTTTCGCAAGAACCGGCAGACGGGTGCCTTTCTTTACCGCGCGCGTATATTCCGCGACAAGTTCGGGAGACTGCCCTACGTCGCTGCCGAGTCCCGACGACGCCATATGCGGACATGAAAAATTGCATTCGATGATGTCGGCTCCGGCTTCTTCCACTCTGCGTGCCAGCAGTTCCCATTCTCCGTCGTTCCGTCCCATGATGCTGGCTATAATTATCTTGGACGGATAGCGTTTTTTCAGGCGGCTGATACATTCGAGATTTTCTTCAAGCGTATGATCGCTTATCTGCTCGATGTTCTTCAGACCCGCAAACTGATCGGACGTCCGCCTCATCGTGGTAAAACGGGGCGATACTTCCTCCGGCACGAACGCGCCTATCGTCTTGAACGCAGCGCCTGCCCATCCTGCTTCAAACGCGCGTGCTATCATGTCGTAATCGCTCGCGACGATGGAGGAGGAAAGAAAAAAAGGATTTTCACAGCGTACGCCGCAGAACGTTACTTCAAGCGAAACTGAGTCCGGGACTGTGCCGCACGTACCGTTTTCAAACGCAGGATCGTTTTCGTTCATGTCTTTCAGTACGTTCAGTATGTCGTACACGGGAACGGGTCCGTCTATTTTCGCCTTCGTGCAGGCGTTCACACAGTCAAGGGTGGTGCACGCCGCACAGGCTGCGGTATCCGCCGTCTGTGCGCGTGCACCGGAAACGTTTTCAAAACGGAGCGCGGCAATCACTTTGGCACAGTCGATGTTTTTTTTACATGCTGCAGAACATGGAGCGTTTTTACATAATAAACAGGAGGAAACTGCTTCTCTTAAAAAAAACGTCGCGTACTTAGTATGTACCATTCTTAAACCTCCGTAATGACACTTTTTAAAATACAGGACTTACTTCACCGAAGCTTTCGCACATTTAATAAATCTGCCGTCGCCCGGCGTTCCTACATACTCTCCGTTGTCGTAGACGAGTTTTCCCCGGACGTACGTTTGAACCGGATATCCGTGCACTGTCTTTCCTTCCCAAATCGTGTGGTCGTAATCGGAATGCATATTTTTTACCGAAATAGTGAACGTCTTTTTCGGATCGTACAGGACAACGTCCGCATCTTTTCCGACCGCGAGAGAACCTTTGTCCGTGCAGCCGAAAATACGCGCAGGATTCGCCGAGCATAGTTCGACGGCTCTGCTGTAGCTGATCTTACCGTCGGTTGCGGCACCGAGCATGTACGGATACAGATTTTCCACACCTGCGCATCCGTTCGGCACTTTCGTAAAATCGTTTATACCCCAGTCCTTTTCCTTCTGCTGGAACGGACAGTGATCGGTCGCAACCGTGTCTATGGCGCCTGTTTGTACCGCGAGCCAGAGGGCGTCCTGACTGTCCTTCCCTTTCATCGGCGGCGAGCAGATAAAGTTCCGGCCGTCAGGACGCTTGTACACGTCGCAGGTAAATTCCAGATACTGCGGACAGGTTTCAATAAAAACCGGAGCGCCTTCCATTTTTGCCTTTACGGCGGCTTCAAGTCCTTCCTTGTCCGACATGTGCACGATGTACAGCGGAGCACCCGTATTCACCGCCCAGTGAACGGCGCGTTTGTCCGCTTCTGCGGCGACAAATTCCGGTCTGCTCATGTAGTGATACCAGGGAGACGTTTTTCCTTCCTTAACATACTGCGCGACGCGAAGGTCGATCAGATCGGGGTTTTCCGCGTGAAGGTTCGTGATCGCTCCTACTTCCTTTGCCTTGAGCAGGATGCGCACGAACGTACCGTCGTCCACCATCATGTTTTCTTTTTTATACACGAAGAAACATTTGAAACTCGTCACGCCGTAGTCAACGGCAGACTCGAATTCATCGAGTAGTCCGCCTCCGTTCAAGTCTGTTATGCAGCAGTGGAACGCAAAGTCGCAGCACGCTTCTTTTTCCGCCATCCGGCGGCGGTCTGAAACTGTTTCCACGATTCCGTGTCCCTTACGCTGCATGGGATAGTCGAATACGGTCGTCACGCCGCCGCACACAGCCGCCCGCGTGCCCGCACCGTATCCGTCCGCGGACACGGTGCCTCCGAACGGCATTGCCAGATGAGTGTGAGCGTCGATCGCTCCGGGCAGGACCAGTTTACCTGACGCGTCCACGACCTTCGCCTTTCCGTCATTTAAATCAGAACCGATATCCGAAATTTTTCCGTTCGTCACACCCACGTCGGCGCGGAACTGTTCCGCCGCCGTGACGACTGTTCCGTTTTTAATAATCAGATCCATAGCCAGCCTCCAGAATGCGTACTAATTATTATTCTGCGTACTTATAAACGAGCACGAGCCCTGAACGCTGGTACACCTGCGCTATTTCAAGCAGACTCATGCCGCCCGCGTTCGCAGCGATAAGGTTCGACACCCAGGTGACGCCGAAGTCAACCTGACCGCTGTACACGGCCGTCGTTTCGGAAATATCGCCGCCGCCCGGAACGATTTTCACCGTGAGCCCCGCGTCCTTGTAATATCCTTTGTCCAGCGCGACGTAATAGCCCATGAACTGCGCCTGCGGCAGCCATTTAAGCTGGATCGAGACGGACGTTTTTTCCGGTTTTCCTATTTTTCCCGCAGACGCGTCCGCGAGATACGAAGCGTCCATGATCGAATCGAGCGTCAGTGAAGACAGTTTTGAAGCCGCGGCGGAGTCGCTGAGTTTGACGTATTTTTTTGCAAGATCGAGCGTCTGCTGCATCGCGGCCGTATCCATATTGCCGTAATTCGTCACGGTCTGGCCCTTCGTGTCTGTTTGGACGAGTTTCTTCACTTCTCCGGCCATATACGACTGGTGCTGGCTTGAAACGGACGAACCGTACTTGTATACGATCTGGGCGGCTTCATCGGGATTTTCACAGGCATATTTCCAACCCTTCATCGAAGCTGAGAGGAACGCTTTTACCGTATTTGGATTCGCCTTCGCGAACGCGCTGTTACAGAAAATATTATCTTCGAGCATCGCCACGCCTTCGTCGTTCATGTCGATCGTTCCGACCGTGTCGCCGTATTTATAGCCGCCTTCGTAGCTGTTCTTAACAAGGCCGAGTTCGTTGTACGTCATCGCGGAAGCGAGCCAGATCGAGCCGTCGTCGAAACCGTCCATATCGAACGCCTGGCTGAGGAACTTCTGATCCTGTCCGTACTTTGAAAGCAGCGCGAGAATCTCGTATTCGTTGCCAAGTCCCCAGTTGCCGACTTTTCCGGCACCCGCAGACGCCCTGACGATCGCTTCGGACGGGGTTCCTTTTGCAAAACGGGGACCGCCCGCGGCCGGTGCAGCAGCTGAACCGGCCGGTTTTTTTGAACAGCCGCCGAACATAACGCCCGCCGCAGCGGCACACGCAGCCAGAGCAACGATTTTTCTCCGTACGTCTCTTTTTCTTTCCATACTTATACCTCCAGAAATCCTTCTATTTTATTCTTCTGCCTTTAAGCAGAAGGTGTTCAAAAAATAACAAAATTACATACATGCCGACTCCGACAAGACAGGCGACGACAATATACGCCCACGCAGTCGAATACTGGGCAAGAACGATGCTTTCACGTATCTGTCGTCCGACGCCGACGATATACTCTGCGAAGTATTCGCTGACCATGGCGCTGATAACGCACCCCGGAACGCTGATCCGCAGCGCGGTGAATATGTACGGAACACAATTGGGAAGGCGCAGTTTAAAAAACGCAGTCCATTTTCCCGCCGCGTACGATTTCATCAGATCGAGACTGAACGGTTTCAGTTCGGTAAATCCGCGATACGCGTTGATTCCCATGCTCACCGTACAGGTGATCATGACAACGAGCGTTTTGGCGAACATGCTCCGCACGTTCGGATCAGAGCTAAAATCCTTCGTAAGATTCGTAAATATCGGAGCGACAGCCACAATGGGAACGGCGTTGAACGCGGTCGCGATCGTGAGACCTCCCATGCCCCAGTGCGGCGACAGTGCGGCGATCGCTGCAAGAATAAAACCGAACAAAGACCCGAGCAGGAGACCGGACAGCGCGACGAACACGGTCGCTTTCACGTTCAGCATAATAACGCCGAAATTATCCGCGATAATGCTTCCTATGCGCGAAGGCAGCGGCAGCGTGAACGTATCTGCGCCGAGCAGACGGTGCAGCACCTGCGTCTGCCAGAGGACGACGAGAATAATTCCGAATACGAGCGGATACAGGACTGTTTTTACCGAATCGTTCGTTATGTGAATTTTTTTCATTTCGCGCCTCCTGCGTTCCGTGTTTGATTCCGTCTGCCGGGCGACACGATCCGTTCCAGCAGAACGATACCGTAATAGCTGAGAATGCCGACGAACGCGCTGAAGAACACAATCTGCCAGAAAACGTAGATACTCATCGCGTGTTTAAGCGACTGGGAAAGCATGCACCCCAGTCCGCCGCCGCCCTGAAGCGTGTCGACAAGTATAGAAGCAGTAACGGCCATGGGAGCCGATATTTTTAATCCGGTAAACAGGTACGGAACGCTCGCAGGAATCATCATCTTGACGTATATTTGGGGCGTCGTTGCCGCGTACGAATGAAACAGTTCGAATTTTTCCTTCTCTATCGATTTGAATCCCGCGAGCGTATTGACTGCGACAGGATAAAACGTGAGTATCGCGGCGATGATGACACGGCTCTTGTCGATGTCGCGCGTCACTGCAAGAACGATCGGGGCCATCCCGAGTATCGGTATCATCTGTACGAGCATGAGATACGGGAACACCGTTTTTTCTACGGCGCCGCTCAAGCGCATACAGAGCGCAAGCACGTACCCTGCGGCGGCACCGATAACGAAACCGATTCCGGCGCGGCCGAGCGTGACGCATGCATTAATAATAACAATCTGAACGGCGGTCTGCGATGCGGTCACTTTTTTCGTACTGAACACCGACGCGAGTATCTGATACAGATGCGGAAGCACGTTTTCAGGAGTACGTTTCACGGCTTCCACTGCGAACGCGCCTGCTTCCCAGACAAGAACGAGACCGATCACCCAGACAACCGTAACAGTACGCGGACTTGCCGCAATTTTTTCCCATACTGGTTTTTTCATTTCACGCTGCATACTCACACTCCGACGAAACCGCTTCTGACTTTCGCCACCAGTTCCGTAAAATCAACAGTATTTTTCATACCGGCCGTTCTGGGCCGCGGAAGCGTAATATTAACAACCGAAGTAACCCTTCCCGGATGAGGTGAAAAAACGACAACGCGGTCGCTCAGGAACACCGCTTCCTGAATATTATGCGTGACGAACACGACGGTCTTATTCGTCTGCCGCCATATGCGAAGCAGATCCTCGTGCAGTTTTTCCTTCGTGAATTCATCAAGAGCGGAAAACGGTTCGTCCATGAGAAGAATTTTCGGATCGATCGCAAGCGCCCTTGCTATACCTACCCGCTGCTGCATACCTCCGCTTAGTTCGCACGGATAATGGTGCCCGAATTCCTGCAGACCGACGAGATCAAGCATTTCCGTCACTTTTTTTGTACGCAGCGGCTTCGGCATTTTAAGCAGCTCAAGGGGCAGACAGACGTTCCGTCTGATCGTCCGCCAATCCATCAGAACCGGATTCTGAAACACGATACCGAACCGTTTTTCAAGTCTGGCTTCCCTGGGCGTAAGTCCGCTTATAAACACATCGCCCGCCGTCGACGGAATAAGATCGGCTATGACGCGCAGCAGCGTTGTTTTTCCGCATCCGCTCGGCCCGACAAGCGAAATAAATTCGCCTTTCCTGATTTCAAGATTAACATCCTGAAGCGCGGCAGTAACGCCGCGCGTTCCGTCGTCTTTGTATGTCACGCTCAGATTTTTTATGACTATCTGGGTTTTTGCGGTCTGACCTTCAGGAACGGTCTCTGACGTGTTCGTGTCAGGACGGGTTGAAATAAATGTATCTGCCATGAACGTACCTCCCGGTAAAAAAAAAGGCGCAGAAAAACCGTCAGGGAACGGTTTTTCTGCGCCTTTGCAAATTTTTTCCAACAATGTGCGAAATGCTAAAGCCTTGCAGCTGTTTTGTCAACCTTTTTTATACAAATAAATACAAATAAATGCAAATAAATACATTAAAATACCAGTATAATGCATATTTATGTAATTTAAAAAACGGACGTTTTTTATACCACAAAACGATCACTATAGTCAATCAAACCGGCTTGTAAAAAACAGTATTGACAAGGTTTCCGTCCAGTTCTGCCGGCCGGTAAAAAGCATACATCCGTTTCCTTGAGCGCGCGTTCCCTTTCCGGAGGAACGCCGTACTGTGAATTATTTAATCAAAATGATATACTCCGCGCATGGCTGACAATCAATACGATGTAATACTTGCAGGAGCGGGATTATTTTCGGCTGTCGTAGCTGACAAAGCCGCTCAGAAAGGAAAGAAATGTCTCGTTATGGAACGCAGACCGCATGCGGGCGGGAATATTTTCACCAGCGAAATAAACGGAATTCAGGTTCACGCCTACGGCGCGCATATTTTCCACACCGACAGGAAAGACATTTGGGAATATGTTAATTCATTCGCGGAATTCAACCGGTATACAAACAGCCCCGTCGCTAATTTCAGGGGCAGCATATACAACCTTCCGTTCAACATGAATACGTTTAATAAAATATGGCCGGACGTCGTCACGCCGTCGCAGGCAAAAAAACGCATCAGTGAACAGTCTGCCGTAATGAACGGTAAAATCCCGCAGAATCTGGAAGAACAGGCAATATCGCTCGTAGGAACGGACATTTACAGACTGCTTGTCAAAGAGTATACAGAAAAACAGTGGGGCCGCCCGTGCACGGATCTGCCCCCGGACATTATCAGGCGTCTGCCGGTCAGATTCACGTATGATAATAATTATTTCAACGACAGGTATCAGGGAATACCGGTCGGCGGATACACGCAGATAATCGACAAAATGCTCGCGCGCGCCGACGTGCAGCTCAGCACTGATTTTCTTTCCGATAAAACTCCGCGCCTTTCTCCCGGCGGAGTTTGCGTGTATACCGGCATGATCGACGAATATTTCGGATACTGTCTGGGAAATCTCGAATACAGGAGCCTGAGATTCGAGAATTCGATCCTTAGCGAAGACAATTACCAGGGGAACGCCGTTGTAAATTACACGGGGAGCGACGTTCCGTACACGAGGATCATCGAACACAAGCATTTTGAAGGAACACAGTGCAGCGGAACGATCATTACGAAAGAGTATCCGGCAGAATGGAAAAAGGGGGACGAACCGTATTATCCCGTTAACAGCGGGAAAAACGACGCGCTATTCCAAAGCTACAGGCAGCTTGCGGAAAAGGACGCAGCACGGAATTCCCGCCGGGTCGTTTTCGGCGGACGGCTGGGAATGTACAAGTACTTCGACATGGACGACACCATAGCCGCCGCTCTGGAACTGGCTGAATCGCTGTTCTGATCTGCGGAGCGCGGTTAATTAAACCCGTATATTTTCTGTACGAGCTTATACACGCCTACGCAGAGTGTGTGTCCGAGACTGCTGTTAAGGTTCATCATAAAACCCATGAAACGGCGGCGCATCTTTCTCCACGTGCGGGCGTCCCGTTCTTTTATATACGCCCAGAGACGGTCCTTTTTTTCAAGAGCTTCCTTTGAACCGTCAAGAAAGAGCATGATAGTGGAAACTGACGTTATTATTTCCAGATACTTGTACATATATTTAACAAGTCTTTTGTTTTCTGCCATTCGTGGAAGAGCGTTCTTGAACGTGTCGACCATTTCATAATTAACTCTCAGCTGCTGGTCGATCCGCTTTATCATGACGCTTTCCTTAACGGACTGATCGTCGCGTCCTATGAAATACCGGTACAAATCGACGTTAACGTAGTACATGCGCTTTACGTACGGCAGCGGATAATACGCGAAGATGTTATCGACGTAAAAAGTATGCTCAGGCAGCCGCAGACCGCAGCGGACGAGCAGTTCCGTACGGTAGACGATAGAATGCATAAGAATGTACGTTCCTGTGTGAAAGTGACCGCAGTCGTTCCATGAAAAAACTCTGTTTACAGGAATAGTGCTTACGTACCTGATCACCTTTTTACGGGCGGCTCCCTGTTTTTCATACACGTAATTACTCAGAACCATATCCAGTTCTTTTCCGGGAGCCGTAAAAACCCGGAGCACGGACAACACCGCTTCGTACGCGCACGGGTCAAGCCAGTCGTCGCTGTCAACGACTTTAAAATACAGCCCCTGCGCGTTGTTTACGCCGGTCATGACAGCCGCGCCGTGTCCGCCGTTCGCTTCCCTGTGCACCGCGCGCACAATACCCGGATAGTTTCTTTCGTATTCCGATGCTATTTCAAGCGTATTGTCGGCAGAGCAGTCGTCTATGATCAGTATTTCGACTTCGTCGCCGCCGGGCAGCAGAGAATCTATGGAACGGCGCATATACGAACTGGAATTATAGCAAGGCACTGCAATAGATAATAATTTCAAATTTACCCCTTAATAAAGACAATATACTTTCCGTACCTTTGCGTTATCCGTCGAACACAGCAGCAGCCGGCCGGTCAGGCAGCGCTACGACCGCGGCCGGTACTAGTATACTATCGGCGCAGATTTTCAACCGCTTTATTGTTATAAAATAACAGCGTTCCGTTCTTTTCGTTACCGCGAAAAGACGCCGGTGTTTTTTCTGAAAACGGACTGACGTCCTTATCGGAAACGCCAGTCCGTTTAACATATTAACGACAGTTTTTTATTTTTTCCGGGAATCACTCCTGAAAATATACTTCATGATCGGAAAAAACACCCAGAATGAGATCGCACAGTTAATTATCATCGTCAGTATGTCTGCGGCGGCGACGCCCGCGCCTCTTCCCAGACGAGTCATGAAAAAATCATACACTGGTACTTTATACAGGCCCTGGAGCGCCGAAGCTCCGACGGAAATAATCACCCACGCTATGAAGTACCATACCGCCGCGATCCCTATGCTCGATTTTGATTTGAACGTGACGTTACGCTGCAGGAAAAATTAATGATCTGCGCGAGAAACAGCGTTATTTCTACGGCGAGGAAATACGCCAGTCCACCACCTCCACCGTCCGATATTGCTCCGCGCGAGTAATCGAACACAAAATAACGGCTTCCGTCGAGATTTTTTCCGACCTGAAGCATCTGAAAGTCCGTATGCACGAGCGGTGTAAAACCGAAAGATATTTTATCAGCGGCTGCAGTATCATCTGCAGTACGGTGACACCGTTGCTTATGAGAAAGAACACGATGAATTCCACGATGGTCGGATGTTTCCGTCTGAACTCTCCGATGAAGGAAAGTTTCTTTTTTCCGTTTTCTGAAACGTTACTCATGAACGGCCTCCTGATGCCTGTCCCGTTTTGTTTTTGCTTTTTTTGCTTTAATAAACATGCCTAAACCCCGGAAGAACTTCCCGTTCACCATTTCCATAATGCCGTCCAGCATCGGAAAATCAACGGCTCCACCGGACATACGGACGATTCCCCAGAACGGCATATGAAACAGCGACATGTCGAACGTGTTCACCATGATCGTATTATGCGTCCATTTGAAGAACGCATACGCGGTCCCCATACCCCTGCAGGCGAATCGTCCCGCCGCTCCGTCCGCGTAAAAAAGCTGACTGAGCGTGTCGTTGTACGAAAGCTTCTTTGTCCTGTCCCACAGCGGTTCGACCGGTGTGTGTCCCAGCAGAGAAATAAATTCTTCCCGCCCTACGTTCTGAACGTCCGCTGAATAATAAGAAGGGAGCGTGTCACGCATACAGCGGGCCGCCGGGACTGTTCCCGCAGCTGTATGTTCCGCTTTCAGGCGGATGTCCGTACAGCTCGAACCGATTTCTATCCGGTACGGACCGGATTCCGTTTCCCATGTTCCCAGCCCACAATCAAAATAACGGAACGTCTTGTTGTCGAACGCTATCCCGATTTCTTTCGTTTCTCCGGGTTCAAGAAAGACTTTCGTAAATCCTTTAAGTTCGCGCTTCGCCCGGTACAGCACGCTGTCGTTTTTACCGACGTACAGCTGGGCGATTTCCGCACCCGCTCTGCAGCCTGTGTTTGTAACGGTGAACCTGACGCCCGTGTCCGAAACCGAAAGGCCTCCGTACGCGAACGTTGTGTAACTTAAACCGAAACCGAACGGAAACAGAACGTCTTTCTGCGCCGTCGTAAAATAACGGTACCCGACGTACAGCCCTTCCCTGTATTCAACGCTCACTTCCTTCCCAGGAAAGTTCGACGACGACGGAATGTCGCCGTACACGAGCGGATACGTTTCCGCGAGTTTTCCCGACGGATTCACTCTGCCGTACAGTATGTCGACGACAGCACCCGCCCCGGCCTGTCCGTGAAGGTATCCGTGAACGACGCCTCTGACTGAACGTATCCACGGCATTTCCACCACGCAGCCGCACGCCAGAACAACGACTATGTTTTTATTAACTTTTGCTATCTCCGAAAGCAGATCGGTCTGGTTCCGCGGAAGCGCGAGCGTCGTACGGTCAAGGCCTTCCACTTCGGACGTTTCGTCCAGACCGAGGTACAAAACGACCGTGTCTGCCTGTTCCGCGCAGCGGTACGCTTCCCTGGCAAGCTTTGCGTTCGCCTTACCGTGCCGTTCGTACCCCTGCGCGTAGGACGAGCCGGGAACGTTCTTAATAATATCATACGCAGTATCAAGTCTGGTCGCGTTAACCATCGACGACCCGGCGCCCTGATACCGGGGATTCACGATAAAATCGCCTATGAACGCCGTCCGTGTATTTTCCTTCAGCGGAAGAATACCACCGTCGTTTTTAAGAAGCACTACAGATTCTTCCGCGATACGACGAGCAAGCGCGTGGTGCGCGTCCCGGTCAAAATCCGTAACGGAAACCGGAACCGTTCCGCTGCTGAGCCTGACGATCCGTCTGACCGCCGCATCAAGTACGGATTCGTCGAGCGTACCGCTCCGTACGGCGGCGACTATCTCTGCGTCGGAAATACCTGCGTTCGTCGGCATTTCCAGATCAAGTCCCGCTTTTATCGACGGAATACGGTTACAGTCTCCTCCCCAGTCGGAAATGACAACACCGTCGAATTTCCATTCTCCGCGCAGGATTTCGGCGAGCAAATGTTCGTTTTCCGCCGCGTGCACGCCGTTGAGCATGTTATATGCCGCCATGACGCAGTCTGCTTTTCCTTCTTTTACCGCGATTTCAAACGCACTCAGATATATTTCCCGCAGCGTCCGTTCGTCTACGACGGTATCGATCACCATGCGGCGTTCTTCCTGATTATTCGCGGCAAAATGTTTTACACACGCTGCGACGTTTCTGCTTTGTATTCCGCGAATACAGGCGGCGGCCATTTTTCCGGCAAGATACGGATCTTCACTGTAATATTCAAAGTTTCTTCCGCACAGCGGATTGCGCTTGATGTTCACGCCCGGCCCCAGAAGGACGCGGACGTTCATCGAAGCAGCTTCCTCTCCGAGCGCGACGCCCATCATCTGCACAAGTTCTTCATTCCATGAATTCGCTGCCGCGGAAGCTGCGGGAAAACAGGTTGCGGGAAGCGATGCGTTCAGACCTATGTGGTCAGCCTTCGCCGCCTGCTTCCGGAGCCCGTGGGGTCCGTCAGCCAGAAAAACGGACCGAATGCCGAGCCGGTCTATATTCCGCGTCTGCCAGAAATCTTTTCCCGTCGTCAGCGACGCTTTTTCTTCTACAGTCATCCGACTGATACTGTCTGTACTATCCAAAACATACCTCTGAACAAAACGACTGTTCCGCCCGTTCTCGTGCGGAACAATCTGTAAAAACGATACTTAATTATCCTTTATTTCTCATCTTTTTTAACAATACGAACCGCAATGAGCGCAAACAGGACGGCGAGCACCGCGTCTGCCGCTATGCGGACCTTTTCCCATCCCGCAAGCTTGAACGCAACTGTGGAACCGGGAACGATCCCATTCATCGCGCTTGAATTCGCAACAGCGTAGCACAGATTGTGCGCCGCCGTTCTGACGGCAGTACGCGCAGCGGGACTCGTCGTATCCTCTGCTGTTTTCATTGCGCTGAACGTAAGCATCATGTCCGTTCCGTTGTTAAGGCCTTCATTCACGTACATATAATCGTAAAGATTAAAGTCCGTAAGTACGAAGCCTCTGAATCCCCACTCTCCGCGGAGAACGGTATTCTGCAGCGCGTTCGTTCCACCGCTCCACGTCGGGCCAATCCTGTTAAAGGAACACATAACGGCCGTAGACGCGTTCATTTCCTTTTCCGAAAGAGTTCCCTTCGTATCGGAATAATATTTTACGGGAGCTTTTGCAGTCTTTACGACGATTTCAAACGGCTTCAGATAAATTTCGCGGATTGCCTGTTCATTCGCCCATGAAGCAACGCCGTTGTTCACTCGGTTCGTTTCCTGATCGTTAAGCGCAAAATGTTTAATAAAAGTCATAAGTCCTTTTTCACCGCAGCCGGAAACAACGCCGGCGGCGATTTTTCCCGAAAGCAGGCCGTCTTCCGAATAATATTCAAAATTTCTTCCTGCGAACGGAGAACGGTGCGTGTTCATGGCAGGCGCGTACCATCCCTGAAGTTTAAGAACGAGGCCTTCGTCACCTACCATTCTACCCATTTCTTCCGCAAGCGCGGTGTTGAACGTGGACGCTATAACGACTTCAGACGGGTACGCGATGCCGTGTATGGACGTCATAAAGGAACTGAATCCGGCGGGACCATCGAAGTTTTTCGTAGCGGGAACGCCGAGCGACGGAAGCTCCGCGGTATTATACGCCGCGCTCATGATCGCTTTCGTCATTTCGTCGGGATTGAGCTGATCAAGGAACGTGCTCCAGAGCGGGGAATCATACTCCACACCGCGCATATTGATGAGCGCAAGTCCGTTCTTCTTATTAAACACGGGAGATGCTACGGTTCCGGTGTTGTGTTCGGACGCTTTGTACGGTTTCCATCCGGCGGCTGCGTCCGGACGCGCGATAAGATCGGCAGCGTCGGGTGCGGTCGGGAACGTACCTGCAAAATCGGCACGTGAAAAATTACGCGCGCAGCCGGATGCGGCTGTGTCCTTGAATGCCGCTGATACGTTGTCGAACTCGTTCGTAACGGGAGTCTTGTCTGACTGGCGGTGATTGTTTCCGTTGTACACTACTGTGTTTTTCACGGTGTAGACGATCCCGTCTACACCGGCTTTAACAGTGTGAGAGTCCGTCTGAAGGGTGATTTTATACTCGCCCTTGTCGAGCACGTACGCCTTTGCGTTCCGGTAATCATATGACGCCATGGATTCGACCGGTACGGTGAGCGTGAGCGTCTGGGATTCGCCAGGGGCAAGAAGGCGCGTTTTTGCAAAATCTCCGAGTACGACAGACGCTTTTTCAATACCGCCTTTATAGTACGGTGCGGAATAATACAGTTCTACGACGTCTTTTCCAGCGGTACTGCCGGTGTTCTTTACATCCACATCAACGGAAACAGAACCGGCGGTATTACCGAGCCGTTTTCCCGTTACCTGCCAGTCGAACGTCGTGTAGCTGAGACCGTATCCGAACGGATACACGACCGCGTTATCGTAGTTAATAAAATTCTCAACGGCTGCCGTTTCATAATAACGGTATCCGACGTAAATTCCTTCCTCGTACTGTACGAAATACGCGTTTCCGATCGCATTGCTCTTGTCGATGTTCGAGTACTGATAATTCCCGAAATTAACAAACGTCGGGTCTTTCGTAAAATCAGCGGGGTAAATATCAGCTGTCTTTCCGGACGGATTCACCGTTCCTCTGAGCACTTTGCCTACGGCGTTGAATCCTGTCTGCCCCGGAGAACCGGCCCACAGAACAGCATTCACTTTCGGATCATTTTTCAGAACGCCCAGCTCCATCTGCGTACTTGCGTTCACGATCACGATGACTTTTCCGAAGTTTTCTTCGGCCAGTTTAATAAGTTGCTTTTCGTCATAATTAAGCTGAAGTTCGTGCTGTCCGGGCGTATAATGCGAGTCCCACCCTTTCATGTCGCGCGCCAAGTCTCCGCCTTCTCCGCCGCCGCGGCCGATCATAATTACGGCGGCGCCGTTGTACTCTTTAAAACTGCCGCGGAGCGACGGCGTATAATTTTCCACCGGCATTTCCCCGACGTAATACGAGGAAGCTTCCGGTTTATCCATAACGATATTAGCTTTCGGATGCGTGTACACACGGTCCTTTCCACCGAACGTATTCGGCTTTTCCGTATATGAAGCATATTTCAGCAGCACGTCGTACACGACGGGATTTACGTCGAAACCTGCGGCGGTAAGTCCGGATTTAAAATCAATGACGCTTGAAAGATCTACAGATCCGGAACCTGAACCGCCGTAAACGGGATCTGCAGCGTCCCGTCCGAGTACGGTGATCTTTCGGTCCGCGTTGCCGTTCAGCGGCAGCGTTCCGTCGTTCTTGAGCAGAACGATGCCTTCTGATTCGAGCTTTTCCACCATGCCTGCCGCAGCCTGTTCTGCTTTGTCTTTTCCTGCATAGGAAGACTTATAATACTGACTGTCCCATTTTTCAGTACCGGCCGCCTGCTTTACGACCGCTTTGCGCCCCCCAAGATACAGATCGGCATACCCGCTGAAAATGGTCAGGGCAGCGTTCAGCGCGAGTACCACGGCCAAAAGAATGGAAAAAGCGATCCATCTTTTTTTTGTTTTCACATTCATACAGATTCCTCCGGAATTATTCGACTGCATTCCGCAGTCCGTTTGAACTGCTAATTATATCTGCACTTCACAGGGGACGGAGTATACGGAGCGCAAACTGTCGTAATTACGGCTCAAAACTGCATGTGAAACCAGCGGCCCGCAGCAGCCTTACAGGGGGGAATTTTCCCGAAACGGGATCAGGATCGTTACTCTGAACCAGTTTTCAGCAGGTTCCACGACCACGTTTCCTCCGTATTTTCTGACGGTGTACCGAACGCTTTTTATCCCGTACCCGTGATAGTCACTGTTCTTTTTCGTCGTCTGCGGAACGCCTTTTTTGACGCTGACGGTCCCTGAAAAATAGTTTTCACATTGAACGACGACGAAGCTGCGCTGGACGAATACACGCAGGTTAATAATGCGTTTTTCCGGATCGGATATCCGAAGCACCGCTTCCTGCGCGTTGTCAAGTATGTTGCCGAATATTGAACAGATGTCGCTGTCCGAAATGAATCCGAGTTTTGAGCCGTCTATCACGTACGTACAGCGGACGGCGTATTTATTGCACAGCAGCTGTCTGCCGGACAGGATCGTATCGAGTACCTTGTTCCCCGTGTTGAAATTTATTTCATACAGCTCAAGTTCTCTCTCCATCGAAGCGATCCACTCTCTGCGTTTTTCCGGATCGTCTTCGGCGCGCAGAGCAGCTATCTGGTGTTTCAGATCGTGATATTTTATATGCACCAGCTCGATGCTTTCGCGGTAATTCTGGAAGTTCTTATACTGATTGTTAAGTATCGTCTGTATGAACGTCAGTTCGTTCTTCAAGCGGGTCTCTTCTATATGATTCTGATACGCGTACAGAATTCCCAGTCCCATGCCGTCCACAAGCGTTCTTATGTTGAATACGTCCGCTATAGACTGGGAAGTGAACGGAAGGCGCGGATCGAGAAAACTCAGATTACTCAGCGCGAATGAAAAAACAGTAATTAAAAAAGCGAGAAGAAACTGTCTTCTGCTAATATCATATTCCTGTTCCCGCGTGATGAGTTTTTCCAGAAAATAGAATGCTGTGAACGCGCCGCCGTAAACGGCCACGAACAGCACCGGGATAAAAACGTGCGGCAGACCGCGATACATAAAAAGGTACGACTGAAGCTGCCATTCGAGCGACGCGGCAAGTTCCGCCTGAAGGAATGCCGCGGACGCCATATACCCGATGAACGCGCTCGACCCGCTGCAGCAGAACCGCAGATACGCCCACATGCACAGAAACGCCGCCGCCATAACGGGAATCCAGTACGCGTCGGAAACAGTATCAGTGGTTACAAGCAGCACGCTCTGGAACAGGAAAAAGAAAAAACTTACCGCAGCGAGCTTTTTCCCCGTCTGCCGCTTTTTCAGCAGCATGACATAAATAAAACAGGCGAAACATTCAGCCGCTGCGGTGTATATCCGCGGAATATCCTGATACACAGGTGTCACAGCAGGTTTTCTCCCATATATCTCGTCAGCGCGTCCATGAACGCCTTTCTGCGGTTCCTGCTGATAATAAGCCGCGTTCCGCCGATGAGGCAGAAACCGTCCTCTATGCCGGTCACGTGCTTCATATTAACAAGATACCCCTTGTTGCTGCGATAGAAGTTCTGACCTTCGAGGCGCTTTTCTATATCGTCCATTTTATCGCGTATTTTTATGTCACCCGCCGCGGTATGAAATATCTGACTGTGTCCCTGCGATTCAATATAATAAATATCGCTGAGCATTATTTTCCGCAGGCCGTTTTCCTGCTGTACGCTGATGTACGCGTCGTTTCTGAGACTGATCCTTGAAACGGCGCGGTCAAGTTTCTGGGAAAAGGCAAAATAGGAAACAGGCTTCACAAGATAATCGAGCGCGTCCACTTCGTACCCTTTAATGGCATACTGTACAAGATTCGTAATGAAAATGAGCACGACAGACGCGTCCATCCGGCGTATTTTCGCCGCGGCGGTCATGCCGTCCATTTCCTTCATTTTAATATCCATAAAAATAATATCGAACGAGTCCGTATAGTTTCCTACGATTTCAGCACCGTCCGTAAAGGCAGTCAGTTCAACCTGAATCTGTCTGCTATTTTCGTAGCGGGAGAGCATATCCTTAAATGACGCGGTATACGAATCTTCGTCTTCGACAAGTGCGATGCGAATCATGATCAGTAAAAAGTATACCATAAGTCGGCTAAAAAGGCACATAATACCGCACAGGAGGAATAAACCCGCCGCGAAGGAAAAAGACATTGACTATTCGTCACGATGAGCTATAATAGGAAGCTATGGATATAGCAGCACTTTCAACAGCAATGGCTCAGAACAACGTCCGCCAGCAGGCTTCTGTTTCTCTTCTTAAATCTTCAATGAATTCGATGAAAACAGCCGGTGCGGATCTGGTGAGTCTTATCACTTCAGGTTCTGTTCCCGATCCCTCGTCCAATCCTGCCGGAGTGGGAACAAAAGTCAACGTATACGCATAACGCGTAAAAAATGCGTTTTTACGCGCAACGGGCGTCCGGACGTGCATCCGGCCGCCTTTTTTATTTTAACAGCGTAAAATGGTTTTTTTCGGAAACTAGCACGCCTTCGTTCTGCATTTTCCCCAGTTCGTGAGACAGAGCGCTGCGGTCAACGTTAAGATAATCAGCGAGCTGCTGACGGTCGAACGGTATGGTAAAGTCAACGCCGCCGCTCCGTTTCGCCTCGAACGACAGATACGACTCAAGCCTTCCCCTGATAGTACGGGGGGCAGTATGGAAGATACGGCGCGATAAATTCATATTCTTCTGCGCCGTAACCGTCAGAAGGTTTTTAATAAGTCTGGCATGGAACGGGCACGCGTTCGGACACGTTCTGAGCACCCGCTGCGCGTTAAGGAACAGGACGGACGTTTTTTCCGACGCGGTCACGTTCACCATAAGCGGTTCCCCGGGCAGGCAGGCGTACGTTTCTGCGAACATCTGACCGGCAGGCATATGAGCCAGTATCACTTTGTTTCCGTCAAAATCGTAAGATTCGGTATTCACGCCTCCCGACAACACCAGCCCCATGGACTGAACGATATCTCCGGCGCGATAAATACTTTCATCCTTTTCATACTCCTTTTCTACGGCGCCGAGGCAGTTCATCATTTTTTCTATCTCACCGGCTTCCGTTCCTCTGAACAATGCTGTTTCAGATAAAAAGGCAAAATTCATATACAATCCGTCCTATTTGTTGTTTTTACAACATATATGTTGTAATTAGCATAATATACTGCATATACAAAGTCAAGGAAAAAACTTTTTTTCAGGTACATCCTGAGGAGGCAACATATGAAACGTCAGATAATTCACATCGACAGTGAAAAATGCAACGGCTGCGGACTGTGCGCGCGCGCCTGTCACGAAGGGGCCATCGGAATGGTGGACGGAAAGCCAGACTGCTCCGCGACGACTACTGCGACGGCATGGGAGACTGCCTGCCGGCGTGTCCGGCAGGCGCGATCACGTTCGAGGAGCGGGAAGCGGCCGCGTACGACGTAAAGGCAGTTCAGGAGCACAAGACCGCGAAGATCACCGGCACGCTCACGCACGCGGAACAGGATCTTCCGTGCGGCTGCCCCGGAACGAACGTCCGCATGTTCGACAGGAACGGCGCAGATGAAACGGAAAGCGCGCCGGCTGAGCCTGCGCAGACCGCGGCAGTATCACAACTGCGGCAGTGGCCGGTACAGATAAAGCTTGCTCCGGTGAACGCACCGTACTTTGCCAACGCGAATCTGCTCGTTGCCGCAGACTGCACAGCCTACGCGTACGGCAATTTCCACAACGAGTTCATAAAGAACAGGATCACGCTCATCGGATGCCCGAAGCTCGACGCTGTCGACTATACGGAAAAACTGACGGCCATTCTTTCGCAGAACAGCGTAAAAAGCCTGACGGTCGTGCGGATGGAAGTACCGTGCTGCGGCGGGATCGAACACGCGGCTGTCACGGCGCTTTAAAAACAGCGGAAAATTCATTCCGTGGCAGGTTATTACAGTGTCTACGGACGGAAA
>Ga0183099_1000761_pt1 | contig 21046 bp, 24 predicted proteins | sample Biomet1_FD_127788 | JGI IMG/M metagenome (GOLD analysis project Ga0183099, IMG submission 127788) | Microbial communities from bioreactor (seeded with anoxic lake sediment) at LBNL, California, USA - Biofuel metagenome 1 | ecosystem: Engineered > Bioreactor > Anaerobic > Unclassified ...
GGAAATTCATTTTATCTCAGATGGCGTTAAAATCCTTGAATTACATAAACATCTTATACGCATATCTAAAGTATTCTTGAGCGGTATTCAAAATCCGCCTTCCTATATTTTATTTTCAAAAGGACAAATCATCTTCAGAGTGCATGAAGGAGGAAGAAATGAACTCAATAAATATGAATAAAAACCGGATTATGCAAAGCTGTCCGGAAATTCTAAATAGGGAGGAACTATGGATATAGAGATATTAAAAAGCAAAAAGGTTGCTGAACTTCGTGAAATCGCTAAGTCCTTTCAGATCGTGGGCTTTGAAAAAATGAAAAAAGCTGATTTAGTTGAGGCTTTGACCATGCCGCAAAAATCCAAGCCAGTTGCATCTGAGACGATTTCTTCAGCAAACAGCTCAACTGAGGCTGTTCCGGCTGCCACCGTAACGGTTCCGGAAACTGCTCCTGCGGAGCAAGCAAAAAAGGCACCAGAACCACCGAGGGAGGACAGACCGGAAGTGGAAGGAATCCTTGAGATCGCAGAGGGAGGATTTGGATTTTTAAGGTTCCATAATTTCCTGACCAGTGACAAGGATATCTACGTGTCGCCATCTCAGATCCGAAGATTTAATTTAAAAACAGGGGATAAAATAAGGGGAATCACAAGAAAACCAAATGAAGGGGAAAAGTTTGGCGCTCTGCTGTATGTCAATTCCGTCAACGGAGATGAGCCGGGAGTTGCCATCAGAAGGCCGGATTTCGACGATCTAACGCCGATCTTTCCAAATCAGAGGATCACACTGGAAAATGGTGTAACGGAACTGTCCATGAGAGTGATCGATCTGGTGGCCCCGATCGGAAAAGGCCAGAGAGGACTTATTGTCGCTCCTCCTAAGGCTGGAAAGACCATACTGTTGAAAAAAATAGCAAATAGCATAGAAAAAATGTATCCGGAAATGGAAATGATCGTACTGCTCGTTGACGAACGGCCGGAAGAGGTCACCGACATGCAGCGGTCCATTGGTGGTGAAGTGATCTACTCCACCTTCGATGAAATGCCTCAAAACCATGTCAAGGTAGCAGAAATGGTCCTTGCAAGAGCCCAGCGTCTTGTCGAACATGGAAGGGACGTCGTGATCCTGCTGGACAGCATCACAAGGCTGGCACGAGCCTACAATTTAGCATACCGCCAACCGGGGGACGTTATCCGGAGGACTTGATCCGGGAGCCCTTCACAAACCGAAGAAATTCTTCGGAGCAGCCAGAAAAATGGAAGAAGGCGGAAGCATCACGATCCTTGCAACGGCTTTGATCGAGACCGGAAGCAGAATGGATGATATGATATTTGAAGAATTCAAAGGCACCGGAAACATGGAGCTCCATCTGGACCGTAAGCTCTCCGAAAAGAGGATATTCCCTGCGATCAATTTGAACAAATCAGGTACCAGAAGGGAAGATCTGCTGATGAGCCAGGATGAACTGGAAGCGATCTGGACTATGAGACGTGCCATGGCCAACATCGGAACGCAAGAGGTCACTGAGAATATTATTGATCAGCTCGCTCATACAAAGAATAATGCTGATTTTATTCAGGTTATTAAAAAGACTAAGCTGGAAGAGATGACCAGATAGAAGAAGATACAAAACAGAAAAGATTGACGATAGATGAAAGGGTCATTATGGATTTAAATAAAATATTCATCAAAAATGCCAACCCTACGAAGGTGGGCGGGCAGGCTGTGCTCGAAGGCATCATGATGAAGGGGGAAGACCGGACGGCGGTAGTTATACGTAAGCCTGACGGTAAAATGCATATCAAGACAGAGCTCCTGAAAAAAGCCGGGAAACTTAGAAAAGTGCCGGTTTTAAGGGGAGTGTTCATATTTGTGGATTCGCTGGTAACGGGGACGAGAACTCTGCTCTACTCTGCGGAGGTACTGGAACAGTGCGAAGGCGGTGAAGGATATGAAAAGGATAAGCTGACGATATGGATGGAACAGAAATTCGGTGAAAAAGCAGCTATGAATATCATGCTTTATTTATCCGTGATCCTTGCGATTTTTTTTACCGTCGGGATCTTTATCATTGCTCCGACGGCGGTGGTCAGCGTATTCAAGTATATCACAACCAGCGAAGTGATCCTGAACCTGACGGAGGGTGTCTTCAGAATCCTGCTGTTTGTTCTGTATATTCTTCTGATTTCAAAGATGAAGGATATCCAGACGGTATTTCAATTTCACGGTGCAGAACACAAATGTATCCACTGCTATGAAAACGGACTGGAGTTGAACCCGGAAAACTGCAAACCTTTTGAAACGTTGCATCCGAGATGTGGAACCAGCTTTTTGATGTTTGTCATGGTGATCAGCTTGCTGTTGTTCTCCCTGCTTGGCTGGCCGAATCTCTTATGGAGGATCACATCAAGACTGCTGCTGATCCCTGTCATTGCCGGACTTTCCTATGAACTGCTCCGATGGGCCGGACGAAGCGATTCCATAACAGTTAAGATTCTGAGCATACCGGGACTGCTGCTGCAAAAGCTGACGACAAAGGAACCGGATGAAAAACAGCTAGAGGTTGCAATAGCTGCAATGAAGGCTGTGATGGTCCCTGCCGGCACTCCTGAATACATAGGAGGCTGTGACAAGGATGGAAAGCTGATACCTGAAAGCGATCCGGAAGATACCAAAGAAAACAATCAATTCAAAGATACAAAAGAGGAAGAAAAACAGCAACAGGAGTAATCATAGATGAGCCTAATTATGAAAGAACTTTTAAAAATCGGGGAAACCGCATTGGAAAGGGCTGGTTGCCTGGATCCGCGCATTGATGCGGAGCTATTGATGCGTCATATGCTGTCCCTGGACAAGCAGCAGCTTTTTATCAAATCTCCCAATTTATTGGACGAGAAAACCTGCGAAGCATTTTTCAAGCTGATCGATATCAGAGCAGGCGGGATGCCGGTCCAATACATAACCGGTGAGCAGGAATTTATGGGCATCACCTTCAAAGTCGATGAGAATGTTCTGATCCCAAGACAGGATACAGAGACTCTTGTGGAAGAAGTGATCAGTGAGATCAAAAAAGAAATCGGCTCCGGAAAAGTTCCGAGAGGCGGATACTCTGTTCTGGATCTTTGCTGCGGAAGCGGTGCCATTGGCGTGAGCTTGTGCAAGCTGATGAATGATGTCAAGGTAACTGCCGCTGATATCAGCGTGAAAGCTTTGGCAGTTGCGATCCAGAATGCCAAAGATGCACGTGTTTTCAAACGGATGAAATTCATCGAGAGCGATTTGCTTGCCTACGTTAAAAAAGGGATTTAGGGGAAGTAAATATCATTTGATCGTATCCAACCCACCATATATTGAAAGCTCGGTGATTCCAACCCTCCAGCGTGAAGTCGCGGAGCATGAACCTCTGATCGCACTGGACGGCGGGGAAGATGGACTTGATTTCTATCGCCGCATCGTCGCAGAGGCACCGATATACTTGAAAAAAGGCGGTATGCTCATTATGGAAATCGGATATAATCAAGGCGCCGCTCTGATGGATCTGATCGATGAAACGGGGAAATATGAGAAAGCGGAGATCGTGAAGGATCTTGCCGGATTGGAACGAATCGTAAAGTGCAGGGCTAAAAAAGTACTTGCTTAATAGTATTACTTGTGCTAATATATAATAGCTATCGTTTAAGAATGAAAATTCAGATACTAGCTCGCCCAATTTGCGGAACAAATTGATGGCGAACTTATGCAATGAAATCGCAACGTTCCGTAAACGGAACTCCTCCGCAAGCAAAGCTTGCTGTGCTGTCCGTTTTGTCGCTACAGCTAAAGTGGCAAAAAGGCAAATCATGAAGTTGCAGATTTCGACTGCTAGATAGATATATTTGGAAAGAGGTGAAAAGCATGAAGGAAGGAATCCACCCAGATTATAAGGAATGTACGGTTACATGTGCATGTGGAAACACATTCGTTACGAAATCAACGAAGGCAGAGCTCAGATTGGATGTTTGCTCAGCTTGTCATCCGTTCTTTACGGGACAGCAAAAGTTCATCAATCGCGGCGGCCGCGTAGAGAAGTTTAAGAAAAAGTTCAATATTGAATAGTAACAAAAATGACTGGAAATTTAATTTCCAGTTTTTTTTCGGCAAAAATTGTGCTATAATATTTGGGATTAGTTTTAAAGATTAGATTAGGAGTTGAAAAAAATAGATGTACGATAAATTAGATTTTATCCAAGCGAAATACGAGGAGCTTTCCTTGAAGGTTTCCGATCCTGACGTGATCAACGACCAGACTGTCTGGCAGAAGCACATTAAGGATATGTCCGATATGGAACCGATTGTCAATAAGTATAAGGAATATAAGAAGGCAACGGATGATCTGAAAAGTACCAAGGAAATGCTGAACGACGGGGGAATGGATGAAGAACTGAGAGATCTAGCGAAAATTGAGCTTTCCGAGCTGGAAGAGAAACAGGAAACCTTAAGCAAGGACTTGAAAGTTCTGCTGCTGCCGAAAGACCCTAACGATGATAAAAATGTAATTCTTGAAGTCAGAGCGGGAACCGGCGGTGAAGAGGCCGGGCTTTTCGGAAGCGATCTTTTGAGAATGTATATGAGATATGCGGAACGCAGACACTGGAAGACGGAAATGATGGATGTCAACGATACCGGGATCGGCGGAATCAAGGAAGCTGTTATCCTGATCAAGGGACGCGGTGCCTATTCCAGACTGAAGTATGAAAGCGGCGTTCACAGAGTACAGAGAGTACCGGAAACAGAATCCAGCGGAAGGATCCACACCTCCGCTGCCACCGTTGCAGTACTTCCGGAAATTGACGATGTTGAAGTGGACCTCAATCCAAACGACGTCCGTGTCGATGTATACCGTGCATCCGGAAACGGCGGACAATGCGTAAATACCACTGACTCCGCAGTAAGACTGACCCATATCCCATCGGGTTTGGTCGTAACCTGCCAGGATGAAAAATCACAAATCAAGAATAAAGAAAAGGCGTTTAAGGTACTGAGAGCAAGACTCTATGACCTGAAACTCCAGGAGCAGAACAAGGAAATTTCGGAAGCAAGAAAGAGCCAGGTAGGCTCTGGTGACCGAAGTGAACGTATCAGAACCTATAATTTCCCGCAGGGACGCGTATCAGATCATAGGATTGGGTTAACAATATATAAGCTTGATTATTTTCTGGACGGAGATCTGGATGAGATCATCGATGGATTGATCACGTCGGACCAGGCGGAAAAAATGAGGAATTTTTAATTGTATTTAGATAAACTTAAAGAAACGTGGAATGGATAAAATGAAAACGAAGATTTTTGATGTATCAGATTTAAGTAACAAAATATTGGAACAGAGTATCATCTATGATCATGCAGAAGCAAATGCAAAGGTGGACGCTGCTTTGGAAAAGATCGACGAGGCTGCCGCGATCCTGAAAAACGGAGGACTTGTAGCATTTCCTACAGAAACGGTTTATGGACTTGGAGCGAACGCCCTGGATCCGGACGCGGTCGCGAAGATTTACCAGGCGAAGGGAAGGCCCAGCGATAATCCGTTGATTGTCCACATCGCAAGAGCAAGCAATATCGGTGAATTGACGCCAGTTCTTACTCCGAAGATCATCCGGTTGATCGACAATTTCTGGCCGGGTCCGCTGACTTTGGTTTTGCCTAAAAAACCAAATGTACCCGCCATCACTACGGGCGGTCTGGACACGGTAGCGATCCGCATGCCGGATGATCCAATCGCATTGGAATTGATCAAAAAAGCCGGCTGTCCTATTGCTGCTCCGAGTGCAAATCTGTCAGGGCGTCCGAGCCCTACAAAAGGTGAACATGTAATTACCGATCTGGATGGAAAGATCGATGTGATTTTAATTGGCAGGGACTGCAGAGTAGGAATCGAATCGACTGTTCTTGATCTTACTACGGATGTTCCGACGATATTGAGACCCGGAATTTTAACGGCTGAAAATATAGAGGCAGTAATCGGAGGCAAGGTGGAAATGGATCCAGCCCTTCTTATCAACCCGAGAGAGAATGCCGAGAATGATAATACAGCGGATGTCGGTCCGGCACCGAAAGCTCCGGGTATGAAATATACTCACTATGCTCCAAAGGCAGACATGACAATTGTCGAGGGGCAGAGGGACAAGGTAAAAAGCGAAATTGAGCGGTTGAAGGGACTCAACGAGAGGTTGGGCTTAAAGGTCGGTGTCATTCTGTATGAAGAAAAGGCTTTTATTGAGGCGGCTCATGATTTTTTTGCAAGACTGAGGGAACTGGACGGTCAGGGAGTTGATCTGATTTTGGCAGGGGCTCTGAGCGACCGGGACGGAGTCGGATTTGCGGTAATGAACCGCATGCTGAAATCCGCAGGATATAATATTGTTAAAGTATAAAGTTAGGAGGGCGCACGATGAAGATTGCATTGGCAGCAGATCATGGCGGTTTTGAATTAAAGGAAACGGTAAAGGGATATTTAAAGGAAAAAGGATATGATGTTCTCGACCTTGGAACTGATTCGGTTGAATCTGTGGATTATCCGAACTATGGAAAAGCCTGCGGAGAGGCTGTCATGAGCGGAAAAGCCGACCGCGGCATCGTTTGCTGCGGAACCGGGATCGGGATCTCAATCGCTGCAAATAAGGTAAAGGGAATTCGATGTGCCCTTTGCACTAGTGAATTCATGGCGGAAATGTCCAGAAAGCACAATGATGCGAATATTCTTGCCATGGGCGGAAGGATCCTTGATGAACTCCTGGCATTGAAAATCGTTTCGATATGGCTTACAACAGAGTTTGAAGGTGGAAGACATCAGCGTAGAGTTGATTTATTAAACAATATATAAATTTATTTAACGTTAACACATCATTTTAGAGCTTGGGACATTCAAGCAGTATGGAGGTTTTCAATGGGAAGAGTATACGTATTTGATCATCCGCTTATTCAGCACAAGACGGCAATGATCCGTGACAAGAATACCAGTGTCAAGGATTTTAGAGAACTGGTAAGAGAAATTTCAATGCTAATGGCTTATGAAGTAACTCGTGACCTGCCGCTTAAGAATGTAGAGATAGAGACACCGCTTTGCAAGACGACAATGAAAATGCTGAAGGGTGAGGATATCGCAATTGTACCGATTCTTAGAGCAGGACTCGGAATGGTCGACGGCATGCTGGAATTGATTCCGAATGCAAAGGTCGGACACATTGGACTGTATCGTGATCCCGATACGCATCTTCCTGTAGAATATTACTGCAAATTGCCTTCCGATATAGAAAACAGACAAGTCATCGTGGTTGATCCAATGCTTGCAACAGGAGGTTCCGCATCGGCAGCTATCGATTTCATCAAGGAAAGAGGAGCAAAGAATGTTTCCTTCATGTGCCTGATCGCAGCGCCGGATGGAATCAATGTACTTCAGGAAAAGCATCCTGAAGTAGATATCTTTATTGCAGCAAAGGACAGCCATTTGAATGAACATGCTTACATAGTACCTGGTCTTGGAGATGCAGGTGACAGATTATACGGAACAAAATAAATTTAAAGGGAAAAGATAGTATGGAAACAGTACAAGAAAGAAATGTATATGACGTTTTAAAGGAAAGAGGTCTGATCAAACAGACGACTCATGAAGAGGAGATCCGTGAGCTTTTAGGAAAAGAAAAAGTCACTTTCTATATTGGCTTCGACCCGACGGCGGACAGCCTTCATGTTGGTCATTTCATGCAGATCATCGTAATGATGTATATGCAGAAATACGGACACAGACCGATCGTTCTGATCGGCGGCGGTACAGGAATGGTCGGCGACCCATCCGGAAGATCCGATATGCGTCAAATGATGACCAAAGAGGTTATCCTGAACAATTGCAATAAATTTAAAGAAACATTTGGTAAGTTTATCGATTTTTCTGACGGAAAGGCGATTATCGACAACAACGCGGATTGGCTGCTGGAGCTCAATTATGTAGATTTTATCAGGGACATCGGAAAGCATTTCTCCGTAAACAGAATGCTTACAGCTGAGTGCTTCAAGCAGAGACTGGAAACTGGATTGTCCTTCCTGGAATTCAATTATATGCTGATGCAGTCCTATGATTTCCTGGAGCTGCACAGAAGATACAACTGCAAAATGGAGTTTGGCGGAGACGACCAATGGTCGAATATCATTTATGGAGTTGATCTTGTCAGACGTGAAATGGGAGACCAGGTTTACGGAATGACCTTTGCCCTTCTGACAACAAGCGAAGGAAAGAAAATGGGTAAGACCCAGAAGGGCGCTTTATGGCTTGATTCAGCTAAGACCTCACCTTATGAATTCTATCAGTATTGGAGAAATGTCGAAGACGCAGACGTAAAAACTTGTCTCTCAATGCTGACCTTCCTTCCGATGGAGGAAGTTAACGCATTGTCGGAGCTAAAGGATGCCGAGATCAACAAGGCCAAGGAAATTCTTGCCTTTGAAGTGACCAAACTGGTTCACGGAGAAGAAGAAGCCCAGAAGGCGCAGGATGCGGCAAGAGCACTGTTTACAGGCGGCGGAAGCATGGATGATGTTCCGAAAACACAGCTTCCGGCTTCGGAATTTGAAGGAGAAGGGAAAGGCGTCGTCAGTCTGATCGCAGAATTGAAGCTGGTTTCAAGCAAGGGCGACGGTTTCAGAACCATCGAGCAGGGTGGCCTCACCATCGATGATATGAAAGTAACAGACACCAAACTGATGATTACAAAGGAAATGTTCAAGGATGGAAAAATCCTGATCAAAAAAGGAAAAAAGACCTTCCATCTTGTCGAACTTATTTAGAACCAATATCAAGAGACTATGCGAATGGAATAATTCGCATAGTCTTTTTTATTTTATAAAATATAATATTTTTTGAAACATTTGTTGAAAATTTAAGAAATGAATAGCAGAATTATTGCGTTGGCGGCCTGAAGAAGTGGATCCCTTCAATTTCACATACAAATTCCATTGTCTGTTCAATCGTTTTATCTTCTGTGAAATCCGGATTCACGAAGTAGTAGGTATCATCTGTAAGTTCATCAACTCCGCCGCCATTCAGGACGGTATTGGCAGCTTTTATGGAATCCGGTTCAATTTCCTTATTATATGCGGATCCGTCGTAAATCGGAGTGAATTGATAAGGTGCTGTCATGATGGCAAGCAGATCATCGCCATAATAAGGACCTTTCCAGCGGTTTATCACGACCTGTCCGACAGCTACTTTAGCCTTGTAGGACAAGCCGTACGCTTCCGCATTGATCAAATGGATCAAAACATCGTTTTCCTTCCTGTTTGCTACTCCGCCCCGGTTCGCATTGTAATATATGTACTCCGGTTCTTCTGCTGCTGTTGATTGACATACATTCGCGGTTGACTCAGCAGTTTTTAAATCACCGATTCCGACTTTTGCAGATACTTGCACAGTTTCCGACTCCACAGAAACTGACTTTAAAGTTTCCTGCTCCACGGATGATGGGTTATCAGCTGCTGTAAAAATGAAATCCTAACAACAAACTGAATGTCCAAAAGATCATTGACCAAAATATAAATTTTATTAGTTTAATCTCCCAATCTTTTATTAAAAATTCTCCTGTCATAATAATCCCCCCAAAATTCACCTTTTGTATGTAAAATTATGGACATATGGTATGATTTTTATACAAATGAAAAGATGAAGGAATGGGGTATTAGTAACTGACAGGTCAGAAAGGCTTATTTTATATGAACTACTTTTTACAAATGTTTTATAAATGTTGTTGACAAAGAAAGAAAATATGAATATAATAAACGAAAATTATTAGAGCTAATAAACCATTGATGTGGAGATAAAAACAAATCGTGCATTCACAGAGAGCCGGGGTTGCTGAGATCCGGTAAACGCAGCTTGTTAAATGGACCACGGAGGGCGTAGTCAAAGGAATCTATGATTCCAAGTATTCTGCGACGTGAGGGCATACGTCAGTTGCCGGGGATATGTTGGTATCCTGCAAAGCGTGTGGATTTTCCATAAAACAAGGTGGCACCGCGGGTTTATTAAATTGAACTCGTCCTTGACAGTATTTCTGTTGAGGACGGGTTTTTTGTTTTATTTTCATAAATAGCCTCGGCAGACAGGTATTTTTAGGAGGGAGAATGTATGTTGAGACCAAATTTAGATGAAGCCGAAAGATTGGCAGACAATTATCGGGTGATACCGCTGAGCCGCGAAATTTATTCTGATGTAAAAACACCGATCGAGGTGTTAAAGATTCTGAAAGGCATCAGTCACCATTGCTATCTGTTTGAAAGCCTTGAGAGTCCTGAAAAATGGGGCAGATATACCTTTTTGGGATATGATCCAAAACTGGAGCTGACTTGTACGAACGGGCATTTAAAAATCAATTCCGGAACGGAAATTCATTTGGAAACTGGAGATCCGGGTAAATACATCAGACAGATCATAAAGGAAAATAAAAGCTCAAGGCTTGATTACCTTCCGCCCTTTACCGGTGGATTGGTGGGCTATTTTTCATACGACTATATCAAATACAGTGAACCATCTCTCATGCTAAATGCTGAAGATCAGGAGGGATTCAAGGATGTAGATCTGATGCTTTTTGATAAAGTGATCGCCTTTGATAATCTGAAGCAGAAAATCATTCTGATCGTCAATATCAAAACACAGCAATTGGAAACCAACTATAAGAAAGGGATTTTAGAACTGGAACAGATGGAAAAGCTGATCTATGAAGGTGTAGGTTCGGATGCTTTCCCGGCAGAGATAAAATCAGACTTTCGAACCCTGTTCAGTAAAGAGGAATACTGCGGAATGGTAAAAAAAGCAAAGGACTACATCCGGGAGGGCGACATATTTCAGGTGGTGCTTTCCAACCGTTTTGAAGCTGATTTCGAAGGAAGCCTGCTCAATACTTACCGGGTGCTTAGAACGACGAATCCATCTCCGTATATGTTTTATCTTTCAGGTGACGATATCGAAATCGCAGGGGCTTCTCCGGAGACACTAGTTAAGCTGCAGGATGGAGTTCTTTACACTTTTCCGCTGGCAGGTACGAAACCGAGAGGAAAAACCAAGGAGGAGGATTTGAAACTTGAAAAAGAACTTTTATCAGATCCGAAGGAATTGGCGGAACACAATATGCTTGTGGATCTCGGAAGGAATGACATCGGAAAAATCAGCAGGTTTGGGACAGTTGAAGTAGAAAAGTATTTATCGATCGAGCGGTTTTCCCACGTAATGCATATTGGTTCAACAGTAAAAGGCTTGATTCGTGAGGATAATGATGCATTACATGCCGTTGATGCCGTACTGCCGGCGGGAACCTTATCGGGAGCGCCCAAAATTCGTGCCTGCGAGATCATTAATGAACTGGAAAACAATAAACGCGGTATTTACGGCGGTGCGATCGGGTATATCGATTTTACCGGAAATCTGGACACCTGTATCGCGATTCGAATTGCTTATAAAAAAAATGGAAAGGTATTTATCCGTTCGGGGGCTGGAATCGTAGCCGACAGTGTTCCTGAAACAGAATATCAGGAATGTTTGAATAAAGCCCAGGCTGTAATCAACGCCTTGAGCCGATGCGGGGAGGTGTTTGGCAAATGATTCTGCTGATCGATAACTATGACAGCTTTTCTTATAACCTTTATCAATTGATCGGTTCCATTCAACCGGATATTAAAGTCATCAGAAATGATGAACTGTCGGTAAAAGAAATAGAAAAACTGAACCCGGAAGCGATCATACTGTCGCCTGGACCAGGAAAACCCCGCGATGCGGGAATCTGTACCGAAGCTGCGGGATACTTTGCAGGGAAGATTCCAATTCTGGGAGTTTGCCTGGGGCATCAGGCTATTTGCGAAGCCTTTGGTGCAACGGTATCTTATGCGAAATCACTCATGCATGGGAAACAGTCAACGCTAAAGGTAGATAATAACAACGCAATTTTCAAAGGATTGCCCGAAATGATAGTTGGAGCAAGATATCATTCACTGGCAGCCATAGAGGAAACAATGCCGGAGGAGCTTACCGTCATTGCAAGAACCGATGACGGAGAGGTAATGGCAGTAAAGCATAAAGAATATGAAGTATACGGACTTCAATTCCATCCGGAATCTATATTGACTCCGAAGGGAAAAGTTATTTTGGAGAATTTTTTGGGAGGTAAAACAGCATGATCACAGAAGCGATTTATAAAGTAATATCCGGTGAGGATTTAGAATTTGATACTGCCAGAATGGTAATGGAAGAAATTATGGAAGGAAAGGCCACCCAGGTACAGATTGCATCGTTCCTTACCGCACTTAGAATGAAGGGTGAAAGCATTAATGAAATTACCGCCTGTGCTTCCGTCATGAGAGACAAGGCTGTTCGCATCAGGCCTTCTGGCGATGTCATGGACATCGTAGGAACAGGGGGAGACGAAGCGGGGACGTTTAATATCTCCACCACTACGGCATTTGTTGTGGCGGCGGGAGGCGTTCCGGTAGCAAAGCATGGAAACAGAAGTGTATCCAGTAAGAGCGGTGCTGCGGATGTATTGGAAAAGCTGGGCATCAATATCCAGATCTCTTCCGAACAGAGCCAAAAAATTCTGGAGCAGATCAATCTTTGCTTCATGTTCGCTCAAACTTATCATAACTCTATGAAGTATGCAGCTCCGGTCAGAAAAGAGCTTGGCGTCAGAACGATCTTCAATATTTTAGGGCCGTTAGCCAATCCGGCCGGAGCAAGTATGCAGCTTATGGGGGTGTTTGATGAAAAATTGACGGAGCCTTTGGCACAGGTTCTGATGAACCTCGGTGTAAAAAGAGGGATGGTGATCCACGGCTGCGACGGTTTGGATGAAGCAACTCTGGCGACTGAGACAAAGGTCGTTGAAATTGGAGATGGAACATTAACAAGCTATTATATATCTCCGGATGAATTTGGCCTTTCAAGATGTGCAAGGGAAGAGCTTTTGGGCGGTAATGCCGAGGAAAACGCCCAAATTACCAGAGATATCTTGAATGGAACGGAAAGAGGAGCAAAGAGAGACATCGTTATTCTGAATTCAGCCATGGCATTTTATATGGCCGGTAAGGGAAAGTCTATTCATGATTGTATCCCAATGGCGAAAGAAATCATCGACAATGGGATGGCATTTCAAAAATTGGAACAATTCGTGACATTGTCCAATGAGGAACTGTCATGAAAGACATCCTGAGTACCATTGCAGCCCGATCCCTTGAACGGGTAGAAGAAGGGAAAAAGAAAATATCAATAAAGGATATCTCAAGAAAAGCAGAAAGCTTATGCGGTACTTTCGATCCTGAATTTCCATTTGAAAAAGCAATGCAGGGAAAAGAGATTGCATTTATCTGTGAAGTGAAAAAGGCCTCTCCGTCGAAGGGCATTCTGGATAAAAATTTCCCCTATGTGAAGATAGCCGGAGAATATGAGGAGGCCGGTGCTTCGGCAATTTCCGTTTTAACAGAGCCTTATTGGTTTCTTGGAAGTGACGAATACCTGAAAGAAATCAGGAGGACTGTCAATCTTCCAATACTGAGAAAGGATTTCACCGTAGATGCCTATCAAATCTATGAAGCAAAGCTGCTGGGAGCTGATGCGGTGCTTCTGATCTGCGCCTTGCTTGGTGAGTTGAGATTAAAGGAGTATATCAATATTGCCCATGAACTTGGACTATCCGCTTTAGTGGAAACCCATACGGAAGATGAGGTCAGGAACGCATTGAACGCGGGTGCAAGGATCATCGGAGTGAATAACAGGAATTTAAAAACCTTTGAAGTGGATATCACCACGAGCATGAGACTGAGAAATCTGGTACCTGATCACATTTTATTTATCTCAGAAAGCGGTATCAAAACGCCGGAGGATGTGGCAAGGCTCAGAGAGAGCAAAGTCAACGGAGTTCTCATCGGAGAAACCTTGATAAAATGTAATGATAAAAAGAGACGGCTTACAGAACTGAGAGGAGAAGCAATATGACAAAGATAAAAATATGCGGTCTGTTTCGGCCGGCCGATATCGAATATGTGAATGAAGCGCTTCCGGATTATGTCGGGTTTGTATTTGCAAAAAGCCGGAGGCAGGTAACCATGGATCAGGCGGAGAGGCTAAGAAACGATCTGAAAGCCGCCATCCAAACAGTTGGAGTATTTGTTAATGCACCCTTGGAGGATGTTGTCAGTTTATTAAAAAGCGGAGTGATTGATCTGGCACAGCTTCACGGCAACGAAGATGATGAATACGTGGAATGTGTAAAAGCCCAAACACAATGTCCGATAATAAAGGCTGTACGTGTAGAAAGCGGGAAGGATATCCACAAGGAGCAGAACAGTTCGGCAGATTTTCTCCTTCTGGATCATGGTTCAGGAGGAACAGGGGAAGTCTTTGACTGGAAGCTTGCTCAAGGCTGCCGAAAACCATTTTTTCTGGCGGGAGGAATTCATGCGGGGAATGTTGAACATGCGCTGGAAAAATTAAAACCATTTGCAATCGATCTGAGCAGCGGAGTGGAAACCGATGGCGTTAAGGATAAAGAAAAAATACTGGAAATTGTAAGGAGGGTGCGGAATGACTAAAGGAAGATACGGAATCCACGGGGGGCAATACATCCCGGAAACCTTGATGAATGAATTGATCCATCTGGAAGAGAGTTATGAATATTATAAAAAAGATGCAGCATTCAATTACGAGCTGGAAAAGCTCTTTAACGAATATGCCGGAAGGCCTTCGCTTTTATATTTTGCAGAGAAGATGACGAAGGATCTGGGCGGTGCAAAAATTTATCTGAAAAGAGAGGATTTGAACCACACCGGTTCACACAAAATCAACAACGTATTAGGACAGGTGCTATTGGCAAAGAAAATGGGAAAAACCAGAATCATAGCAGAAACCGGTGCAGGACAACACGGTGTTGCCGCGGCTACGGCGGCATCGTTGCTTGATATGGAATGTGAAATTTTTATGGGCAAAGAGGACACGGAGCGGCAGGCGCTGAATGTCTATCGAATGGAGCTGCTTGGCGCCAGAGTTCATCCGGTAACAAGCGGAACTATGACTCTCAAGGATGCCGTCAATGAGACGATGAGAGAATGGACCGCAAGAGTGCACGATACCCATTACGTCTTAGGTTCGGTAATGGGTCCCCATCCGTTTCCGATGATCGTCCGCGATTTTCAAAGCGTAATCAGCAGGGAAGCGAGAGCGCAGATTTTAGAACGGGAGAAAAGGATGCCGGATGCGGTTGTCGCCTGTGTCGGCGGCGGCAGCAATGCAATGGGCATGTTCTACAACTTTATCAAGGATGACGGGGTAACGCTCATCGGCTGTGAAGCTGCCGGAAAGGGCATTGAGACAGATCAACATGCAGCCACCATCGCAAAGGGCAGGCTGGGGGTCTTTCATGGAATGAAATCCTACTTCTGTCAGGATGAAAATGGTCAGATCGCTCCGGTGTATTCCATTTCTGCGGGTCTTGATTATCCGGGAATCGGACCGGAGCATGCTTATCTGCATGATATCGGAAGGGCGCAGTACGTTCCGGTTACGGATGACGAGGCGGTGGATGCTTTTGAATATCTGGCAAGAACCGAAGGGATCATCTGTGCGATTGAAAGTGCGCATGCGGTTGCCCATGTAAGGAAGATCGCTCCTGAAATGGATAAGGATCAAATAATTATAATATGCCTCTCCGGCCGGGGGGACAAAGATGTTGCGGCAATTGCACGTTATAAGGGGGTGGATCTCCATGAGTAAAATAATAAATGCTTTTAAAAACGGAAAAGCATTCATCGCATTTCTGACGGGCGGTGATCCTTCCGTAGACAAAAGTGAAGAATTTATTCTTGAAATGGTACGGGGCGGCGCTGATCTGATTGAAATCGGTATTCCGTTTTCTGATCCTGTCGCAGAGGGAAGTGTGATACAGCAGGCAAATATCAGAGCACTAACTGCCGGAACTACTCCGGATAACATATTTGACCTGGTCAGGAAGGTAAGAAAAAAATCTGACATACCTCTGGTATTTTTGACCTACCTCAATCCGGTTTTCAATTACGGGTATGAATGCTTCTTTGAAAAGTGCAGGCTGCTTGGAGTAGACGGTATCATTATTCCCGATCTGCCTTTTGAAGAAAAAGAAGAATTGGCGGAAATCGCAGAACAAAATGATGTTGATGTGATTTCTCTTATTGCACCGACTTCAGAGTATCGAATAAAGCAGATTGCCTCTGAGGCAAAGGGATTCCTGTATGTTGTTTCTTCCCTGGGTGTTACGGGTATGCGCAGCGAGATAAAAACGGACTTAAGAGGTATGACAGAGACAATAAAAGAGGTAAGTAATATTCCTGCAGCGGTTGGTTTTGGTATCAATACGCCGGAACAGGCGAAAGAAATCAGCAGGATAACGGATGGAGTGATCGTCGGCAGCGCGGTTGTCAAAATCATTGAAAAATACGGTAGCGAGGCCGGTCCTTACCTATTTGAATATGTAAAAAGCATGAAAACGGCAATGAAGGAGGGATAGAAAATGTTATTTGCGTTAAAGCCTGAAACCCGGGAAAGGACACGAGTCCCCATTGGAGATACTATAATAGGAGATGGATATTTTACCATGATCGCAGGTCCTTGCTCCGTAGAAAGCCGTGAACAGATCAATACTGTTGCAAAATCTGTAAAAGAAAGCGGCGCTGCTATTTTAAGAGGAGGAGTGTTTAAACCCAGAACATCCCCTTACTCTTTTCAGGGACTTAAGGAAGAAGGCCTGGATTTTCTGCTGGAAGCGAAAAAGAATGCAGGCATGCCGATCATAACGGAAATTATGAATCAAACACAGCTTCCATTGATGGATGAAGTCGATATCATCCAAATCGGAGCCAGAAACATGCAGAATTTTGACTTGTTAAAAGAGGTTGGAAAGTGCAGAAAGCCGGTTTTGCTGAAGCGCGGACTTGCCAATACGATTGAAGAGCTGCTGATGAGTGCGGAATATATCTTATCGGAGGGAAATGATCAGGTAATTCTCTGTGAAAGAGGAATTCGGACTTTCGAAACAATGACTAGGAACACCCTGGATCTGTCATCGGTTCCGTTGCTGAAGGAGAAAACCCATTTGCCCGTCATCGTTGATCCAAGCCATGCATCAGGGATCCGCAGTCTGGTTGTTCCTCTTTCCAAAGCTGCCATCGCGGTGGGAGCAGATGGTTTGATGATAGAGACAAATATTAATCCTCAGGAATCACTGTCTGACGGGGAACAATCCTTAAGCTTGGAACAGTTTGCCGGGCTAATGCGTGATATCAGACAAAGGGTATTCTTTGAAAAGAAAACAATGAAATTAGAACAATAGATAACTTTGTTGTTGACAAATATGGCAATAAAATATTATAATGTTTGTGCATTATGTGTAAGAATCCATTAGCCCCGGATTTTACGGATATAATAAATAGCTGCCGGTGCGGGGTGAAACGTACCAGCGAATCGAATAAGATTATGAGGAGAGTTTTTAAGATGAAATCATTTATCGCAAAGCCTCATGAAGTGGAACATAAGTGGTATATAATCGATGCTGAGGGCAAAACTCTTGGAAGATTGGCTACCGAAGTCGCTTCCATTTTAAGAGGTAAGAGAAAGCCAATTTATACACCACATGTTGATACTGGGGATTATGTAATTATTATAAATGCCGAGAAGGTAGAAGTAACCGGCAAGAAAAGAAAAGAAAAGGTTTACAAGAGACATACTGGATATCCAGGCGGACTTCGTGAATTGACTTTTGAAAAGCTCCAAGCGAAAAGACCTGAAGAAATTATCAGACATGCCGTAAAAGGCATGATGCCTGATGGAAAACTTGGAAGACAAATGTTTAAAAAGCTTAAGGTATATGCTGGTCCTGAACATAAGCATGAAGCACAAATGCCTGAAGTTTGGAATTATTAGGAGAGGGGAGGAATCATAGATGGCAAAGTTGTTATACACAGGTACAGGTAGAAGAAAATCTTCCATTGCTAGAGTCAGATTAATCCCTGGTAAAGGCAATATCACAGTTAATAAAAAGTCTCTTGAAGATTATTTCGGAATGGAGATATTAAAGAGAGAAGTCAGAAGACCTTTCGAGGTTGCCGGAGTAGAAGGCAAGTTCGACGTGATCGCTACTGTGAAAGGCGGCGGATTCACAGGTCAAGCCGGTGCTTTAAGACATGGTATTTCCAGAGCTCTTGCTGGCGCTGACAGAGAAGCGTTCAGAGCTCTTTTGAAGGCTGCAGGTTTCTTGACAAGAGACCCGAGAATGAAGGAAGAAAGAAATACGGACTCAAAAAAGCAAGAAAAGCATCACAGTTCTCAAAACGTTAGAAATTTGTCAAAACAAAACGTTAATCTCACAAGAGATCAAGAAACCCCCAGCCATTGCGGTTTGGGGGTTTTTATATGTCTGATGGATATATTAGTTTGGAAACTGTTATAACATTCCCGATTTAAGTTATGCTATAATCGAATGGATAATAAAAGATGAATACAAAGCGGAAGCGGGGGAGTAAGAATGAAATTTAAATTAGTTCATAATTGTATCAATGTTTTTGATCTGGAACGGTCAATGAAATTCTATGAAGAGTCATTGGGTCTGAAGGAAGTGCGCAGGATCACAGCAGAGGACGGATCCTTTCTCTTGGTCTTTGTTGCCAATGAAAGCTCTGAACATCAGATCGAACTGACCTGGCTGCGTGACAGGAAAGAACCTTACAACCTGGGGGACAATGAAATGCACATTGGCTTTAGGGTAGATGATTATGATGCAGCTTATGCAAAGCATAAGGAGATGGGATGCATCTGCTATGAAAATCCGGGAATGGGCATCTACTTCATCAGCGATCCGGACGGGTACTGGCTGGAAATCATACCGACAAGATAAGCTGCTCAGATCGTAATTACCAACCTGCCGTATAAGAATAAATAAAAACTTGCAAAAAATATTTTATTAAAAGCTTGCAAAAAAGCAAATAGTATTATATACTCATAAAGCTACAGTAATTATAACAGTAGTGGGAAAATATTTTTAAGCATACTCTCTTTAATTCTATTTGGAGAAAGATTCTGAGAAATACAATTCCGATTCTATTAAGGAGGTAATCAATATGGAAGATAAACAACTCGTATGCAAGGATTGTGGATGCACATTTACATTTACTGCTGGCGAACAGGAATTTTATAAAGAAAAGGGTTTTGAAAATGAACCACAGAGATGTCCTGAATGCAGAGCAGCTAAAAAAAGACAGAGAAATAACAAATATTAATCGTCTTTAAAATTAAAAACACAAAATAAAAGGCAGGTAGTGTACCTGCCTTTTCGTTTGTGTTTTATTTCATCAGCTAGTTGATTTCAAGAAGCAGCTGGCCTGTTTTTACCTGCTGACCTTCTTTCACATAAATAGCACTTACCTTGCCGTCCTGTGCTGATATCACGTTGGTTTCCATTTTCATGGCCTCGATGACTGCAAGACTCTGCCCAGCTTTCACATCATCGCCTTCTTTTACGAGTACCTTGAGAATATTTCCCGGAATGCTGGCGCCGATCTCAGATTTCACATCAGGATCCGCCATTTTCATGCTGTTATCATCGATGATATCCATCTTGGCTCTTTGCGTTTTATCCTTAATTCGGATTTCTCTTCGGTTGCCGTTAACTTCAAATTCCAGGGTACGGTAACCTTCCACATCCAGCTTGCCCATTGAAAGATATTCCACGATCAGTACACGGCCTTCCGCTACCTCAATCTCGCTGGTTTCTCCTTCGGCAAGACCGTGGAAGAAGACATCGCTTCCCATTCTGCTTAAATCGCCATTTTCAAACAGATATTTGATGTAGTTTTCAAAAACATCAGGGTATAAGGCATAACTTACCGTATCTCTGCTCGTCGGTTCAAAACTGTATTTTTCCTTCAGGTATTTTCCGTGTTTTTCAAAGTCCTCCGGCGGCAGCAATTCTCCGGGTCTTACCGTGATCGGCTCCTCATCTTTTAATACAAGCTTCTGAAGCTTTTCAGGGAATCCCCATTCCGGCTGTCCCATCATTCCTTGGAAGTAAGAAACCACAGAATCCGGGAACGCCATATATTTTGCTTTTTCATAAATATTTTCCGGTGTCAGATCGTTCTTTACCATAAAAATCGCCATATCTCCGACCATCTTGGAGGAAGGAGTAACCTTGACGATATCTCCAACCATATCATTGACCGACTTGTACATTTCCTTGACGTCGTTGAAGCGGTGGCCCAGACCGAAGCTTTCCACCTGAGGCTTCAGGTTGGAATACTGACCGCCAGGGATCTCATAACGATAGATCTCTGCGCTGCCTGATCTCATATCCGACTCAAACTGAGCATACACAGGTCTTACCGTGTTCCAATAGTCAGAAAGTTTCTGAAGACCCTTGAGATCCACGCCGGTATCTCTTTCTGTATTTTTCAGAGCCGCGACCAAGGAGTTCAGTGACGGTTGGCTGGTCAGTCCCGACATACTGCTTAATGCGGTGTCGACGATGTCCACTCCGGCATTGGCAGCCATCAAAACGGTCGCTCCGCCGTTTCCTGTGGTATCATGGGTATGTAAATGGATCGGAATGGAGATTTCCTGCTTCAAAGCACTGATCAGCTTAGAAGCCGCATACGGCTTGAGCAATGCGGACATATCTTTGATTGCAAGGATATGGGCCCCCATCTTTTCCGCTTCCTTGGCTTTATCGATATAATACTGTAACGTATATTTATCTCTTTTCTGATCCAGGATGTCACCGGTATAGCAGATGGTTACTTCTGCGAGCTTTCCGCATTTCAATACCTCATCAAGAGCTACTTCGATGCCCTTAAACCAGTTCAGGGAGTCAAAGATACGGAATACGTCGATTCCGGCCGCTGAGGATTCCCGGACAAATTCACGGATCACATTATCAGGATAATTCTTGTAGCCGACGGCGTTCGCTCCGCGGAGGAGCATCTGGAACAGCACATTCGGAATTCTTTTTCTCAGTTCCT
>Ga0183099_1000762_pt1 | contig 21043 bp, 20 predicted proteins | sample Biomet1_FD_127788 | JGI IMG/M metagenome (GOLD analysis project Ga0183099, IMG submission 127788) | Microbial communities from bioreactor (seeded with anoxic lake sediment) at LBNL, California, USA - Biofuel metagenome 1 | ecosystem: Engineered > Bioreactor > Anaerobic > Unclassified ...
CACCGCGGGCCTACAGATTGTGCGCGGCGTCAACGCCATGTCCGTGCCCGGCTTCACTCTGCTGACCATGGGCCAGGGCGATGTGCTCGCCGTTTGCCCGGCATGAAGATCCTGTGCCTCAGCTATCTGGTCACCGCGGGCCTACAGATTGTGCGCGGCGTCAACGCCATGTCCGTGCCCGGCTTCACTCTGCTGACCATGGGCCAGGGCGATGTGCTGGGCGTCTATTCCGTGTTCTACCGCATAGTGCAGTCCGTGCTGGATCTTTACGTCGTGTTCGCCATGAATTCCGCCATGTTGGAGAACGATCTGCAGGTGGCGACATCGCAGATTGAACACATGGCCCAGACGGACGCACTGACCGGCGCGCTGAACCGGCGCGGCATGGAGCTTTTGGGGACGGAGGCGCTGCGCCGGTCCTTTGCGCTGAACATGCCCGCGGCCGTGCTCATGCTCGACCTGGACCACTTCAAGCTGGTGAACGACAGCCTGGGCCATGCGGCGGGCGACAAACTGCTGCGCGCGGTGGCAGCGCTTTGCGCCGGGGCGCTGCGCAAAGAGGACGTGTTTGCGCGCTACGGCGGGGAGGAATTCGTCGTCATCGTCCCGCAGGCGGGCCTGCGCGAAGCCGGGCTTTTGGCCCAGCGCATGCGTTTGGCCATTGCGGAGGCGCGCTTCCCGGTCATGGGCGGGGCTGGGGTGACGGTGAGCATCGGCGTTGCCGGCGCACGCGAGGGCGATTTGGAAACCCTGCTCAAAAGCGCGGACGCGGCGCTGTATCAAGCCAAGCAGAGCGGCCGCAACCGGGTGGTGGTGGTCACCGGGCAGGAGGGCGGCCCGGAGCGTTTCGTGGCTGAGGAAGAGGCGTAAGGGAGAGTTTAGCTTCCCTGCTTCGCCAGATCCTTGAGCTTGTTGAAGCAGGTCTCCAGCGATTCGTTGTCGCCCACGAACTGCTGCAGGAAGGCGTTGATGGGGCCGACCATGGTGATGGCGCGGTCCACGTCGGCGCTGGCGCCCTTTTGGTACGCCCCGATGTTCACCATATCCTCCACGCGCTTGTACGTGCTCATGAGCCGCAGCACCGTGCGCCCGGCCTCGATGTCCTCGCGCGCAACCACCTCGCTGCGCAGACGGCTGATGCTCTTGAGCACGTCGATGGCCGGAAAGTGCGCCTGGTCGGCCAGCTCGCGCGTGAGCACGATGTGCCCGTCGAGGATGGAGCGCACCGCGTCGGCGATGGGCTCGGAAAAGTCGTCGCCGTCCACAAGCACGGTGTAGATGCCGGTGATGGAGCCAACCGCGCTTTTGCCCGCGCGCTCCAAGAGCTGCGGCAATTGGGCGAAGACGCTCGGCGTGTAGCCGCCGCGCGTGGGCGGTTCGCCCGCGGCCAGGCCCACCTCGCGTCCGGCCATGGCGAAACGCGTCACCGAGTCCATCATGAGCAGCACGTCGAGCCCCTGGTCGCGGTAATACTCGGCCACGGCCGTGGCGGCGAAGGCCGCGCGCATGCGCATCAGCGGGCTCTTGTCGCTTGTCTCCACAATGACCACGCTGCGCGCCATGCCCTCCGGGCCCAGGTCGCGCTCGATGAACTCCACCACCTCGCGGCCGCGTTCGCCCACCAGGCCGATGACGTTGATGTCGGCCTTGGTGTACCGCGCCATCATGCCCATGAGCGTGCTTTTGCCCACGCCGGAGCCGGCCATGATGCCCACGCGCTGGCCCTTGGCCAGGGTGAGCAGGCCGTTGATGGCGCGCACGCCGACATCCAGCGGCTGGTCGATGCGCGGGCGCTCCATGGGATTTGGCGGGTTGCGGTAGAGCGGCACGAAGCTTTCCGGGGCGATCATGCCCTTGCCGTCGATGGGCGCGCCGAAGGAGTCGAGGGTGCGGCCCAGCAGGCCAGGGCCCACGGGAAAATGCGGAGGCGAGGCGGAATTCTTGATGAGGCTGCCCGGGCGGATGCCGCGCATGTCGCCATAGGGCATGAACAGGCAGGAGCCTTCCTTGAAGCCCACGACTTCGGCGGGGATGGGCTCGGAGTCGCGGTTCTCGGGCAGCAGGTGGCACACGGAGCCCACCGGGGGGCGGATGCCCTGGCCCTCGGCTATGAGGCCGATGACCCTGGTGACCTTGCCAAAGGTTTGACAGAGCTCCAGGTCGTCAATGGCCTGGGCGAGTGCCTCAGGGCCTATCGCCACGTGCTTCCTCGCTTGCGGGAGCCTCGCCGGGCATGGTTTCGGGCAGGCTCAACTGCTCCAGATAGGGTTCAAGCAACGCCAGCCGGTTGCCTATGGCGTTGTCGGCCAGCATTTCCGGGGTTTCCAGCATCACGCCGCCCAGGGTCAAAGAGGCGTCGGACGAAATTCTCCACTGGCCCAGATCCGGGCGCGCGGCCTGTATCTGCTCCATGAGGGTGCCCGCAAGCTCCAGGTCCTGCGGGGCCACCTTGAGGGTGAACTCGCGGTGGGCGTCCAGCCGGGCGCAGCCCTCGTCCATGAGCCGCTCCAGAATCTCGGCGCGGCGGGTTTCCATCTCCACGCCCAGGGCCTTTTTGGTGAAGCTCTTGGCCAGCTCGGCGAAGTCATGGCGGCGCGCGTCCCACACCTCGCGTCCCAGGGTCTGGATGTTCGCCAGCAGCAGGCCCATGGCCTCCACGTGGGCCGTGACCTCCGCGTCCAGGCGGGCCTGGGCTTCGGCTTCGGCCTGGGCCTTGGCGTCGGCAACGGCCTGGTCCACCTCGGCGCGGGCCGTGTCGCGGATGGCCTGGGCCTCCACGGCGGCCTTGGCCATGGCCTCGGAGATGATCTCGCGCGCCATGTCCTGGGCCTTTTGCTTGCAGCGGCCGATGTACTCCACCTCGGTGGCTTCGTCCCAAACAGGCCGGTGGCGCTTGCCCTCGATCTCCTGAATGGTCATGAAGCCCGCGCCGGGCGAGTCGCAGCCCATGAGCACGCGGCCGGAGTAGCGCGGGGGCGCGTTCGTCTCGGGATTAGATGAATTCATCGCCGCCGCCTCTGCTGATAGCTATGCGGCCTTCGCCTTCGAGACGACGGACCGTCTTGACGATGTTCTGCTGGGCGCCCTCCACCTCGGAGAGCTTCACGGGGCCCATGATCTCCAGATCTTCGCGGATCATGCTGGCGGCGCGCTCGGACAGGTTCTTGAGGAACTTGTCCTTCAGGTCGTCGCTGGCGCCCTTGAGGGCCTTGGTCAGCTCCTCGTTGGAGATGTCCTTCAGCAGTTCGCGGATGCTGCGGTCGTCCAGGGCCTTGATGTCCTCGAACACGAACATGAGGTTTCTGATGTCGTCGGCCATCTGCTGGCTCTCTTCCTCGATCTCGGAGAGGACTTCCTCTTCGGTGGCGCGGTCCACGGCGTTCAGGATCTCGGCCACGGAGTTGATGCCGCCGACCTTCTTGCCTTCCTTGCCGCCCATGGCGATGAGCTGGCTCTGGAGCACCTTGTCCACTTCGTGGAGCATCTCCTCGGCCACGGCCTCCAGCTTGGCCAGGCGCATGAGCACTTCTGCGCGCACGCCGCTCGGCAGGTTGGACAAGAGCTCCGCGGCCTGGTCCGGGTGCAGGTGCCCCAAAATAAGGGCCAAGGTCTGCGGATGTTCGTTGCGCAGAATCTGGGCCAGAATGCGCGGGCTGACGTTTGAAAGTTCTTGGAAGGGCGTCGGCCCGGTGTTGATCTCAAGGGTGTCGAGAATGTACTTGGCGGTTTCGGAGTCGAGAGCCTTGGTCAGCATGCGCTTCACCTGGTCCGCGCCGCCCATGAGAGTCTCGGCGCCGTAGGTTATGGCGTCGTTGAACTCCTTCAGCACCTCAAGCACGTCCTCGCGGGACACGGAATCGATGTCCAGCATGGCCTTGGACACGGTGGCGATCTCCTGCCGCTCCATGCGCTTGAAGGCCTCGGCCGTGAACTTCTCGCCAAGGGCGAGCATGATGATGGCTGTTTTCTGGGGACCGGTGAAGCTGGCCACGTCTTACGCCTCCTGTCTGGCCCACGACTTTAAGAGCCGGATGGCCTGGTCCATGTTCTGTTCGGTAAGCTGCATCGCCTGGGTCTTCAAGAGTTCCAGCCGGCGCGAGGTGTCAAGGGCCTCTTCCGGAATCTCGATGGTTTCCTCTATGGCCAGGCGTTCTTCCGTGCTTGGCAGACTCGCCACTTCCTCAACCTCCTGTTCTGCAACCTTGGGCCGGATAAGGGCCATGACCACGGGGCGGACGACCAGGATCAGGAAGAGGAAGATCAGCAGCCCTGTCAACAGCGGCTTGCCGAGCTTGCCGCCCAGGTCGAGGAAGTTCTTCACCAGCGAGGGGCCTTCGTTCATGTCCGCGGAGCCGAAGGCGATGGAGGACACTTCGATGTTGTCGCCGCGGTCCTTGTCGAAGCCGACGGCGCTGGCCACCAGGGTCTTGATGCGCGTGATCTCTTCCTCGGTGCGCGGCACATAGGTCATCTGGCCGGTCTTGGCGTCCTTTGTGTACGTGCCATCCACAATAACCGCAACACCCAGCTTCTTCAATTCGCCCACGGGCGAAACGATCTGCTGCTCTTCCTTGTTGATCTCGTAGTTGGTGGTGCGCGTTTCACGGCTGGAGTCCTGCGAGCTCTGGGTGCCCTGGAATCCGTCGCCGCGGAAGTTGGCCTCGGGCGCGGCGCCGTCGAGGGCCGCCTTGCCGTTGACCGTTTCCTCGCTTCTCGTCTCGCTGCGCACAACCTGGCTGTCCGGGTTGTACAGCTCCTTCTTGATGGTCTTGTGGCTGAAGTCGAGCTCGGTGTTCACCCGGGCGATGACCTTCTGCGGGCCCAGAACCGGGGTCAAAAGCTCCTCGATGCGGCGCTCGATCTTGCGCTCCATCTGGGCCTTGAGCTCGATCTGGGTGGTGTTCATGCCCTGGTTGGCCTCGTCGTCGGTGGGCTGGTAGAGCGGCTGGCCGTTCTGGTCGGTGACGGTGATGCGCTTCTTGTCCAGGCCCTCAACGGCCATTGTCACCAAGTTGACGATGCCCTGCACTTCCTTGGGCTCCAGCTTGGCGTCCTTTTCCTTCATCTTGAGGACGACGGCGGCCGAAGGCGGGGTCTGCTCCTCGATGAACAGGCTCTTCTTGGGCACGACCAGATGCACGCGCGCATTCTCGATCTTGGGAAACTCCATGATGGTGCGGGCGAGTTCGCCCTGGAGCGCGCGCTGGTAGTTGATGTGCTGCACGAAGTCGGTCTGGCCGATCTTGACTTCGTCGAAAATTTCGAACCCGATGCCCTGGCCGTGCAGATTGCCCTCGCTCGCTATCTTGAGGCGCATCTCGTACACGCGCTCGGCGCGCACCAAAACCGTCTGGCCGTTGTCCTCCAGCTGGTAGGGCTCCTTGGTGGCCTTCAGCATGTTGACGACCTTGGCGGCGTCCTCGTTGGAGAGCTTGGTGTACAGCACCTTGAAGTCGGGCTTGTTCATGTAGATGATGCCCGCCACGAACACCGCCGTCAGAAGGGCGGCCAAACCGCCGATGACCATCTGCTGGGTCAGGCTGCGCGCGGTCCAAAGGTTCTTGGCCTTGGTGAGGTATTCGAGGATTTTCGGGGGCATGCTCTTTCTCCTGTGCTCTTAAGTGGCGCGGGGCCTAGAACTGCATCTTGGTGAGTTCCTGGTAGCTCGCCAGGATCTTGCTGCGCACGGCGCCGGTCATGCTCATGGCCAGGCCCGCCTTCTGCAGCGAGATCATGAGCTCGTGGACGTTGGTGTCTTTGCCGGCGGCGAAGGACTGGACCATGCTCGACTTCTCGTTCTGCATGTCGTTCACCTTCTCCAGGCTGGCCTTCATGGTGTCGATGAAGCCGTTGGGCGAGGCCTGGTCCTTCTTGGCGGCGCCGCTGATGCCGGTCTGCAGGGTCTGCTGGGCCTTCAGGGCGTTCTGGTATGCCTGCATGGCGACGGACTTGACGATCATGATGATGCTCCTTCAGCTTTTGTGCGCTAGCGGGCTATCTGCAACGCCTTGTTGAACATGGTCTTGGTGTCCTGAATGGCCTGCACGTTGGCTTCGTACGAACGCATGGTGGTGATCATGTTGGCCATTTCCTCCACCACGTTGATGTCCGGGTAGCTCACGTAGCCTTCCTTGTCGGCGTCGGGGTGGCCGGGCTCGTGCACCTTCTTCATGGGCCGCTTGTCGGTGATGATGCCGCGCACGCTGACGCCCTTGAGTTCGCGGTCCTCCGCGTTCTCCATGACCTTGTCGAAGGGGTTGAACACCGGGGTTGCGGCAAAGGCCACGCTCTTGCGGTGGTAGGGGCCGCCCTCCGGTGTCCTGGTCGTCTTCACGTTGGCCAGGTTCATGGAGATGACGTTCATGTACGTGCGTTGCGCCTTCATTCCGCTGGCGCTCACGTCGAGTGCGCTCATGAAGTCCATTTACTTGCCTCCTTCCTGAATAACGCTCTGTATGCCGGTGAAGTTCTTGGCTTCAATGTCGGACAGTGCGTTGTACATCATGGTGTTCTTGGCCATGGCGGCCATTTCCTTGTCCAGGTCCACCGTGTCTTCGCCGTAGACCATGCGAGGCTTGAACTCCGTCAATCCCTTGCCCTGGAAACCGTTGATGTCGAATTCGGAAGGCAGGTGGCGGTCATTGGTGCGGGCCATCTTGCCCTTGGCGTCCAGGTTCATCGCCGTTTGCAGGTCTTCCTCAAAGGCGAGCTTGCGTGCCTTGTATTTCGGGGTGCTCACATTGGCGATGTTGGCCATGACGACATTTTGACGCTGGAGGCGAAGGTCCAAAACCTTCTCCACGACGCCGAAGTGTTTTTCGAAAAGACCCTTCATGCCTTGCTCCTCCTGGGCTTTCGCCCCTTTCTCGCGGTGGGCCGCCCTGTGGCTGGCCTTTCGGATTTGCGGATTCTTAGCAAGGGCCGTTCCAATTGAATAACATACTGTAATCAAAGTATTAAATATTGGAGAATGGGATGGGACGCATTCCGGCCGCCAGAGTATTGAAGACGCGCGCGCGGAAACAGACGCGAAACAAGCAGGTGAAAATGTGCAAGGCGCCTTGGAGGAGGCGTGCGCGGTGGGGCGGGGAAGTGGCTGTTTTTTCCTTGGCACGCTTGCTGCATTGGCGAAGCAGGCTCTTCAGAGCCGCGCAACTTTTGCCGTCCGCATGGAGACGCGGGCTTGAAAGAGAAAACGGAGGGGAACCATGAGTCATCTGGATTACGAGATCAACAAGGAACTGGGCGAGTGTTACCTGTTCATGGGTGAGCTCGACAAGGCCGAAGGCTATTACAAGAAGGCCGCGTCTTCCAACGGGGTCCACCCGGATCCATACCTTGGGCTGGCCACCATCGCCGTGCAGCGCGGGGAGCTTGAGAGCGCCCTTGACCTGTATTCCAAGGCCCACGACATCGACGCCACCGACAAAACTTTCGCCGGCATCGGCCTGGTCAAGATGGAACGCGGCGAGAAGGAAGAAGCCTTCGAGCTGTTCCAGCAGTCCCTGGCCAAGAACCCGGAAAACATGGTCTCGCTGTTGAGCATTATCCGGCTCGGACACGAGCTGGAGCGGCTCCCGCAGATCATCCCGACGCTGGAGAACTACCTCTCCATCAATCCGGGCAAGAGCGAAGTCCGCTATTCTCTGGCCGGCTGCATGGTCTGCCTTGACCGCAAGGACGAGGCCCAGGCGCAGCTTGAGCAGATTGTGGCCCTCGCCCCCGACTTCGCACCCGCGCGCGAGCTGCTCGACCTGCTCGACGCCTAACTGACGGTCTCCCCTCCCTAATGGCTCTCTGTCCCCGCCCGGTCGGTCGGGTGGGGACAGAGAACCGCATATTGCGGGGCCGCCAGTCATACGCAAATCCGCCTCGGCTTGCCTTGGGACGGATCTTCTGGCACAACCTCTCTAAACAGAGAGAGGCTGTGCATGGACTTCCTTCCCATCCGTCGGGCAATTCTGTCCGTCACCGACAAGTCGGGTCTGGCTGATTTCGCAACTTTCCTCACCGCGCGCGGCGTGGAGCTCATCTCCACCGGCGGCACCCACAAAAAACTTGTGGCCGCGGGCCTCAAGGTCACCAGCGTCAGCGATGTGACCGGCTTCCCCGAGATCATGGGCGGCCGTGTGAAAACGCTGCATCCGCGCGTTCACGCAGGCATCCTGGCCGACAAGGACAACCCGGGCCACATGTTGACCCTGGAGGAGCTGCGCATCGCGCCCTTCGACATGGTCTGCGTGAACCTCTATAATTTCGCCGACGCCGCGGCCAAGGGCGTGGACCTGCGCGCCGCCGTGGAGGAGATCGACATCGGCGGGCCGTGCATGCTGCGCGCCGCGGCCAAGAACTTCCACTCCATGCTCGTGGTGCCCGATCCTTCCTACTATCCGCGCATCGAGGCCGACCTTGCGGCCCACCCGGAAGGCGTTTCCCTGGCCTTGCGCCGCGAACTCGCTGCGGAGACCTTTGCCCGCGTTTCGGCCTACGACGACATGATCGCCAAATACCTGGCGAGCGCGCCCCTGTAACAAGCCGGGAGGCTTTCCACCATCGCCCAGAAACCGCAAGGCAACATCCAGGGCCTCAAGGCCAATCAGATCCAACGGCTTTCCCGCCTGACCACCCGCCGGTTTCCGCCGGCGGGTGGCGGCTACACCACGGACCAGGCGCGTGAACTCGGCCTGCTCTCACGCGACGTGGGCCGCCAGCTCGGCCTGCTCATCGACCGCCAGGGCAGGGTGGAGATGCTCATCGTGGGCGACCCCGCCGCCATCTACATTCCAGAACTGCCCCGCGCGCGCCTGGGCGAAAAACGCCTGCGCGGCCTGCGCCTTCTGCACACCCACCTTTCCGGCGAGCCCCTGACCCAGGAGGACCTGACGGACATGGTGGCCCTGCGCCTGGACAGCGTTTCCGCCCTCACCGTGGGCGACTTCGGCGAGCCGCAGCAGCTGCACCTGGCCCATGTGGTGCCGGTGAACGCCCTTGCCGCCGCCGACAGCAAGCCCTACGACGTGCTGCCCCCGGTGCGCTGGGACAAGTGCGAGGTGGACCACGCCGCCATGGTGCAGGCCCTGGAGGACGAGTTCGCCAAGCAGGAGCGCGCCGCCAAGGCCGACGAGGGCCGCGAACGCGCGCTGCTCGTCAGCGTTTCGTCCGCGCCCAAGATCGTGCAGGAGCGCAGCCTGGACGAGCTGACCGAGCTGGCCCGCACCGCCGGTCTGGCCGCGCCCGCGCGCATGATCCAGCGCGTGCCCAAGGGCGACTCGCGCCACATTCTGGGCAAGGGCAAGTTGCAGGAGCTGGAGGTGGTGTGCCTGCAAACGGGCGCGCAGATCGTCATCTTCGACCAGGACCTTTCGCCCTCGCAGCTGCGCAACCTGGCCGAGACCACGGAGCGCCGCGTGCTCGACCGCACCCAGCTCATTCTGGACATTTTCGCCCACCGGGCCACCAGCCGCGCGGGCAAGCTGCAGGTGGAGCTGGCCCAGCTCAAGTACACGCTGCCCCGGCTTGTGGGCAAAACCCCGGCCATGTCGCGCCTCATGGGCGGCATTGGCGGCCGCGGACCCGGCGAGACCAAGCTTGAGATCGACCGCCGCAGAGTGCGCGAGCGCATCACCAAGGTGAAGAAGGACCTGGAGGAGGTGCGCCGGCAGCGCAGCGGCACGCGCGACCGCCGGGCCAAGGCGGGCGCTCCGGTCATCGCGCTGGTGGGCTACACCAACGCGGGCAAGAGCACGCTTTTGAACACCCTCACCGGCAGCGCGGTGCTGGCCGAGAACAAGCTTTTCGCCACCCTCGACCCCACGAGCAGGCGCATCCGCTTCCCGCGCGAGCGCGAAGTCATCCTCACCGACACCGTGGGCTTCATCCGCCGCTTGCCGCCGGACTTGAAAGAGGCCTTCCGCGCCACCCTTGAGGAGCTGGAGTCCGCCGACGTGCTGGTGCACGTGGCCGATGCCTCGCACCCGGAGGCGGTGGAGCAGATTGAGGCGGTGGAGAGCATTCTGCGCGAGATGGAGCTCTCGGAAACGCCGCGCATTCTGGCGCTCAACAAGTGGGAGATGCTCGACGAGGACCAGCGCGGGGTGATGCAGCGGCTGTATCCGGCGGCCATCCCGGTGACGGCGCTCAAGCGCTCCGGCCTGGTGCCGCTGGTTGCGGCCATTCTGGGGCTTATGCCCACCGACCCGCTGACCGGCCCGCCCCGCGACCCGAACGCGCCTGTGGAGGCGTCGGACGATGGCGTGGCCATATGGGACGTGGAGATGGGGAGTGACGTGGTGCAGTAGTACCACAATTCTGGGTAGCCTTCTGGAGCAGAGCAATGGAAGAGAGAGTGATAGAATTTCTTCGCCAGCGTGATTACCAACTCGTACGCGAACTCGGAGCGGGGGCTTGCGGGAAAACGGTACTTCTTCGCGATGATATGCTGGAAGAATATTTTGTCTGCAAGAAGTATAGCCCGATTGAACAGAGTAATGAATTGTATCTTAACTTCCTGCGAGAAATACGACTATTGTATCGCGCGTACCACAGGAATATAGTCAGATTCTTTAACTGCTATGTATACCCGAAGCTTGTTACGGGCTATATTTTGATGGAATATGTTGAAGGAGCAAATATCGTTGAAGCCATTGCAAAGGATCAGACAAGGATAAACGATATTTTTCTGCAAGTAATTAGTGGTTTTAGGTATCTTGAAGGGATTGGAGTGTTACATCGAGATATCCGCCCCGAAAATATTTTGGTAAACTCTGAGACTGTTGTTAAAATAATTGACTTTGGTTTTGGGAAAAAGATCACTTCAAATAAGGATTTTCAAAAAAGTATCAGCTTAAATTGGTGCTGCGAAGTACCAAATGATTTTCAAAATGATGTATATGATTTCAAAACAGAAGTATATTTTGTTGGAAAACTTTTTGAAAGTGCAATTGATGAGTACTCTATTGGCTGTTTTGCCTATGGAGGTATATTGGATGGGATGTGTAAAAAGAACCCAGACGAAAGGCTTGCTAGCTTTTCTGCAGTTGAAAAAGTTGTTTTAAACAAAAGTTTTGCAAAATTTGAATTTTCAAATGCTGAAATTGACACATACAGGAGTTTTGCAGACTTACTAACAAGACATATTAGTAGAGTTGAAGATGGTGTGAGATATACTGAAGATGGAGAGAGACTCACTTCTGCACTTGATGACGTATATTCTAGGGTTAGCCTTGAGTCTGAAATTCCTGATGCTGCATTGGTCACCCGTTGTTTTATCCATTCAGGTAACTACCGCTACAAAAAGGCTGGATTTCCCGTCACCGCTTTGAGGGACTTTATTCAACTCTTAAAAGAATCTACTCCCGGAAAACTTCGGATCATTATGGCCAATATTCATTCAAGGCTTGATGCAATTGAAAGAATGGTGCCAATGGACGATGTGCCATTTTAAATTGCTGCGTACGGACAAATTAACTGCTTCTTGCCTCTTCCTTCTTCTTCCCCTTCAGCCACGGCATCTCCTCCCCGCGGTCCAGGCGCAGGATGTTCTCCCTGTGCCGCCAGAACAGGAACAGCATCACGCCGGTCGCCAGCGGAATCATGCCCCAATTGCCGGAGAGCAGGCAGAACACGGGCAGCGCCAGCGCCAGCGTCAGCGAGCCCACGCTCACGTAGCCGGAAAGCCAGATCACCAGCAGGCAGCAAATGGCGGAGACGATGAGCGCGCCCGGCGCCAGCGCGAGAAACACCCCAACCGTGGTGGCCACGGCCTTGCCGCCGCGAAAGTTCAGCAGGGGAGAGTACGCGTGCGCCAAAATGGCCGCGCCGCCAATGAACGAAAGCGCCAGCCAGCTCGTGTCGGCCGGGGCCAGCACCGCGGGCACAAAGCCCTTCAGCAAATCGAGCGCCAGGGTCAGCACGCCCCAGGGCGCGCCGCACAGCCGGGCCACGTTGGTGGCGCCCACGTTCTTGCTGCCCGCCTCGCGCGGGTCTATGCCCTTGACGAATTTCGCCACATACAGGCCAAAGGGCACCATGCCGAGGCCGAACGCCGCCAGAAAAAGCAGAAACGCAATCATGAAGTCTCCTTGCCGCACAGATTCGCAGTTGCCCCCTTGTACATCCTTCGCGGCGTGATGCAAAGCCCCGCCGGACGCTGAATCCCAGGCGTCGCGCCGCGTCTTGGCCTTGTGCGGCGCGCGGGGAAGGTGTATGGCCTAGGCATCCCGTTGATGATGGAGGCGATCATGGCCGAGAGCAAATCCTGCGGCTGCGGCGAGCACCTTATGGGCTTGCCCGACATAGACTTTTCCACCTTTGTGCTGTCCCTGTCCTCCTCGGCCATGGTGAACCTGGGCGAGGCCCCGGACCCCAGCACCGGCAAGGTGGACTTTCAGCCGCACCTGGCCAAGCAGGTCATCGACATCTTGGCCATGCTGCAGCAGAAAACCAAGAACGGCCTGGACGAGGAAGAGCAGAAGCTGTTGTGCGAAATGCTCTACACCCTGCGCATGAAATACGTCAGCAAGGTGGAGTAGCCCATGAGCAAGCGCATTCCGGTCGGACTTGTCGGCGTTACCGGCTACACGGGCATGGAGCTGACGCGCGTGCTGGCGGGCCACCCCGGCCTGGAGCTGGTGCGCGCCACTTCAAGGTCGGAGGCGGGCAAGCCCCTGGCCGCGCTGTACCCCTATCTGGCCGGCCCCGGCGACCTGGGCAAAATGGGCGCGCTCACCGTGACCATGCCCGACCCGGCGGATATGGCGGGCGCGTGCAAGCTGGTGTTTCTGGCCGTGCCGCACAAGACCGCCCAGGAGATCGCCGCCGCGCTCATCGAAAAGGGCGTGAAGGTCGTGGACCTCTCGGCCGACTTCCGCCTGCGCGACAAAGCCACCTATGAAAAGTGGTACGCCACGCCGCACACCCAGCCGAAGCTTTTGGCCGAGGCCGTGTACGGCCTGCCGGAGATTTACCGCGACAAGATGCGCGGCGCGCGGCTCATCGCCAACCCGGGCTGCTATCCCACCTCGGCCATTCTGGGGCTTTTGCCCGCCCTTGAGGCCGGGCTCGTGCATACGGACGACATTGTGGTGGACTCCAAGAGCGGCGCCACGGGCGCGGGCAGAAAGGCCAGCGTGGGCACGCTGTTCTGCGAGGTGCAGGACAGCTTCAAGGCCTACAACCTGACCCGGCACCGCCACACGCCGGAGATTGAGCAGGAGGTTTCGCTGCTGGCCAAAACGCCGGTGGCCCTCTCGTTCAACACGCATTTGCTGCCCATCAACCGGGGCATTCTTTCCACCATCTACACGCGGCTGAAAAAGCCGCTGACCCTGGCCGAGGCGCATGCGCTGTACACGGAGCGCTACAAAAACGAGGCGCTGGTGCGCGTGCTGCCCTTGGGCACCCTGCCGGAGACCCGCTTCGTGCGCGGCACCATGTTCTGCGACGTGGGGCTGGCCGTGGACGAGCGCATCGGCCGGCTCATCATCGTCACCGCCATCGACAACCTGTGCCGGGGCGCTTCGGGCCAGGCCGTGCTGGGCGCGAACCTCATGCTCGGCCTGCCGGAGACCGAGGGCCTGCCCCTGGCCCCGCTCATGCCGTAACGCCAGCGCCCAGAACACGCAAAAACGCCGGATTGCATTGCGCAGTCCGGCGTTTTTCATTGCTCGTCCGTTGGGCTTCTGCTGGATGCTACTCCCCCAGCCCCATGCCCGGCCGCATGATCTGCCCGGTGAGCGGCGTGTCGTAGCCGCCAAGGCCGCGCATGCGCTCCTGGAAGTCCTCCTGCCCGATGACCTCGCGCAGGGTCTTGATGCGCGGATCGTCAAGGAAGGCCGTGGGCAGGATGAGGTCGTAGCGCTCCCGCGCCAGGGGCACAAAGTCCAAATCCAGGGCCTTGGCCGCGGCGTAAATGCCCAGGCCGCAGTCCGCCGCGCCGGTGAGCACGTTCACGGCCACGGCCATGTGCGTGTATTCCTCGCGGTCGTAGCCCAGCACCGCGCCGGGCGATATGCCCGCCTGGGCCAGGTGGTGGTCCAGCAGTATGCGCGTGCCCGCGCCGCGCTGGCGGTTGATGAAGCTGACATCTGGCCGGGTCAGGTCGGCCACGCCCGTGATGCGCTTGGGGTTGCCCTTTTGCACCATGAGCCCCTGGTGGCGGATGGCGAGGTTCAGGACCGTGAGGTCCAGCCCCGGCAGGTGCTTTTGCAAAAAGGGGAAGTTGAAGTCGCCCGTGGCCGGGTCGAAGAGATGGCAGCCCGCGAACAGCGCCGCGCCGTTCTTGAGCGCTGTGAGTCCGCCCATGCTGCCCACGTGGCTCGACACCAGCGACAGCGGCTCGCCCAGGCCCATGAGCTCGTTGGCCAGCAGGTCCAAGATGTTGTCGTGGCTGCCGATGTGCATGAGCACGGCATCAAGCCCGGCCAGGGGCACCAGCAGCTCGGCCTCGATCATTATATCCTGTGCCAGACCTTCGCTCTGGGCGGGAATGCGCATGACCGCCTGGGCCTTGGTCAGGCTCGTGATGAGCCCGGCCCCGCGCGCCAGGGGCGCGGCCACGAAGCCGCCGCCCACCTTGCCCACGGCCAGACGGATGATCTCCTCCATGCCGGGGCGGCTGGGGGTCTTGCGCGCAAGCCTGGCGGTGATGGTCCGCCTGCCGGGCAGAGCCTGCCTGCCGAGCCAGCGTACGATGGGCTCCAGAACATCCTCCAGGCAGACCACGGCGCTGACCGGATAGCCCGGCGCGCCCACCAGCAGGCGGCCCTCGAAAAGTCCGCGCGTGACGCCGAGCAGGGTGGGCTTGCCCGGCATGACCGCAATGCCGTGGCAGATGAGTTCGCCGAAGTTCTCGAAGGTGGCGCGGGTGAAGTCCTTGCTGCCCGCGGATGACCCCGCGCCCACCACGACGATGTGCGCGCCATCGGCCAGGGCTGCGGCCACGGCGGCCTTGAGGGCCTCGGGCTGGTCGGGCACCGGCGCGGTCCAGGCGGGCAGAGCCCCCCAGGCGGACGCGATGGCCCGGAACACCTGGGAGTTGGACTCAATGACCTGGCCGGGAGCCGGCGTGGGCCGGGTGGTGAAGTCCAGCACCTCGTCGCCGGTGGGAATGAAGGTCAGGCGCACGCGCTCCCACACGCTGAGTTCGAAGATGCCCGCGGCCAAAAGCGCGCCGATGTCGTAGGCCGAAAGGGTGTGGTTTTGCGGCAGCAGCAGCTCCGTGGCCACGATGTCCTCGCCGATGCGGCGCACATGCTGCCAGGGAAAGGCCGGGGCCTCGATGCGGACGGTGTCCTCGTCCACCTGCTCCACGTGTTCGATCATGACCACGGCGTCCATGCCCTCGGGCAGGGGGTGGCCGGTGTTCACGGGACGGTAGCCCGGACCCTTGCGCAGGGTCACGGGGCTGCCCTCGCGGGCGGCGAAGGTGGCGGTGGAGGAGACGGCGATGCCGTCCATGGCCGCGGCGTGGAAGGTGGGCGAGGAGCAGCGCGCGAAGATGGGCGCGCAGGTCACGCGGCCCAGGGCTTCGTGGGCGGCAACTTTCTCCGGCTTGATGAGGCTTGCGCGGGTGAGGGCGTCTTTGGCCCCGGGGCACGGGCCTCCGCCGGTTCGATGGTGGAAAGGTAGATGTTGCGCTCGGCCATGCCGCCTCCGGAGGGTATGTCACAGTAGACCGAAAATGCCCCAGGGGCGCGCAGGTGTCAAGACCGGGCAGCTTACTGCGGCTTGGCGCTCTCCTTCGCTTTCGCCGCGGTTTTGGCCTTCACCTTGGCCTTGGTTGCGGACTTTGATTTGGCGGCTGTTTTCGCGGTTGTTTTGCCCTTGGCTTTCTTGTCCGGCGTCTGCTTCGTCTTGGCCTCAGACTTTGCTGCGGGCTTTGCGGCGGGCTTGGCCTCCGCCGCCTTGGTCTCAGCCGGTTTGGCCGTCGGCGTTGCCGCAGTCGGCGTTGCCGCGCCCTGTGGTGTTGCGGCCATGGCCGGAGCGGCGGGCTGGGCTCCGGGCGCGGAGCGGTAGCCGTCTGCGCGGTGGCGCTGGTAGAAGTTCACGGCGCGGTTGTGCTCGTCCAGGGTCTTGCTGAACTCGTGGGAGCCGTCGCCCTTGGCCACAAAGTAGATGTACTCGTTGGCCTCAGGGCTCATGGCCGCCTTGAGCGAGGCCAGGCCGGGCGAGCAGATGGGGCCTGGCGGCAGGCCCGCGTGGGCGTAGGTGTTGTACGGGTTGTCCGCGTCCTCGAGGTGCGCGCGCTTCAGGTTGCCGTCAAAGCTCGGCCCCAGGCCGTAGATGGTGGTGGGGTCGCACTGCAGGCGCATGCCCTGGCGCAGGCGGTTCATGAAGACTCCGGCGATGCGCGGGCGTTCTTCCGGGGTGCCGGTCTCGCGCTCCACAAGGGAGGCCAGGGTGACGATGCGCAGAAGCTCCGCAGGCGGCGGCGGCCCCTGGGGCCACAGCTTTTTCGCCGTGCGGTCGAACTCCTTGAGCATGGCCTCGACCACGGCGGTGCCGCTTTCGGCCAGCACGCGCGGCAGCTGGTAGGTCTCGGGGAACAGGAAGCCCTCGGCGTTGTCCGCCGGGACGCCGTATTTTTGAAGCAGGGTGGCGTTGTGCATGGCCTGCTCGAAGTCGGTCTGGTTCGAAAGGTTCTCGTCCTCGAAGAGCTTGGCCGCGCCCCACCAGGGCAGGCCCTCGCGCACGACGACGCGGTGCTGGATGCCGTTGGTGGTGGTGATGACGCGCAGAATCTCCTGCGGGGCCCAGCCGGAGTTGAGCAGGAACTCGCCCGCCTTGGCCAGGCCCTGGTGCCCGCGCAGCTTGGCCAGCAGCATGAAGACCTGGGCGTTGCGGATGATGCCCTCGTCCTCCAGCTCGCGCGCAATGGCGGGCATGGCCATGCCGGGACGGATGAGCACGACAACTTCCCGGCCCGGCGTCTCCAGCGGGCCAAGAAAATAGATGAGCGCAAAGGCGATGGCCGCCGCGACGGTGAGGGCGAAGCCCGCCAGGGTCCACAGCAGAGGCTTTAAACGGGATTTTGGCTGATCCAGGTTTCCAGGATCTGCACTGCCGCCTGGCTGTCCAGCCGGCTTTTCATCTTCCGGCTGCACAGACCGGCCTCCTTGAGTTGGGCTTGCGCCGCGGCGGAGCTGAGCCGCTCGTCCATAAGATGCACCGGCGCGGTGGTGCGCCGGGCCAGGCTTTCGGCAAAGTTCCGAACCTGGCGGGTGGTGAGGGAATCCTCGCCGTCCAGAGTCAAGGGCAGCCCCACCACGACGGCCTCCACGGCCTCGGCCGCGATGAGCGCCGCAAGGGAGGCGAACAGGGCGTCGCGGGTGGTGCGCACAATGGCCGGGCGCGCAAAGGCCATGCGCCCCTCCGGGTCCGTTATGGCTATGCCCACCCGCACTTGGCCGTAATCGATGCCGAGCACGCGCATGTGGTGTCCTTTTCCGCGTTGGCCGGCCTTTGGCCTGCCGGTGGCGGAGCGGGCGGAGTGTGGGCCAAAGGCTGGCCCGGTGTCAAGGGCGGCGGCGCGTTTTGACTGTCGGCGGCGGTGCGGCGCAACCCTTTGCCAGCCGCCGCGTCCTCTGTTAGAGTACGCCGCAGAAAGTAGAAGAGGCGCGAGCATGCACCTGAACGTCCTGCCCAGAAGGTCCGGCGAGTCCGGAACTTCCCCGAGCCTTCCTTCCAGCCCGCGCAAACGCTGGCTGGCGATGCTGCTTTCCTTTTTGTGGCCGGGGCTCGGGCAGGTCTATAACGGCCGCTTCCGCAGGGGGTTCACGCTCCTGGGAATCGCCGCCGCGTGGCAGCTGCTGGGCATCGGCGCGGCAGAGGCCTTCCGCTGGTGGCTTTCGTCCCTGGCGGGGTACCTGCTGCTTTCGCTCTACACCGCGTGGGACGCCTGCCGCGTGGCGCGCGGCCTGGACGAGTACCGCCTGGGCCGGTACAACACGCTGCCCGTCTACCTCGGCATCATCGCCGCCATGACCACGGCCTCCGTGGTGGCGGGCCAGGCCGAGCACGGCTCCTTTCCCATCTACACCGTGGCCCAGACCTCCATGCGGCCCACCCTGCGCTCCGGCGACCGCCTGCGCTGCAAGTCGCTGGCCCAGCGCGACATCATCCGCCGCGGGCAGCTGGTGGTGTTCCAGTACCCGTCCGAGCATTCGCTCATCTTCGTCAAACGCGTGGTGGGGCTGCCCGGCGAGGTGGTGGAGGTGGCCGACGGCCTGGTCTACGTCAACGGCGACCCCATCGAGGAAGGCTACTACGCCTCGCGCGAGCCGGGGTTCAAGAGCCTGGACATGCCGCCAGCCCGCCTTGCGCCGGACGAATACTACGTCATGGGCGACAACCGCCACGCCTCCTTCGACTCGCGCAGCTTCGGCCCGGTGAACCGGGCGCGCATGCTGGCCACGCCGCTGTATGTCATCATCTCCATCAACGAAAAGGGCGAGCTCTTCTGGGACCGCACCGGCCTGCCCGCGCGCTGACCGCTCGAACCGCCTCCCTCAATTCGCCGGAAACGGGCATTTCCCGCTGCCCTGGCCTGTTCTCTCTTCGCGAGCTTCTCGGCAATCTTGCGCCTCAGGCCGGTCCCCCGTCCGCCGCGCCGACATCCGGGCCTTGCCCGCGCCTGCACGCGGGAACCACGCGGCGCATGGACTGCTTCAGCTCATCCATCTGCACGGGCTTGGTCACATGGTCGTCCATGCCGGCGCCGAGAAAACGCTCGCGGTCGCCGGGCATGGCATAGGCCGTGAGGGCGATGATGGGCGTGGGCTTTTGGCCCTGTGCTTCCTCAAAGGCGCGGATGCGCCGCGTGGCCTCGACGCCGTTCATCTCCGGCATCTGAATGTCCATGAGCACACAGTCGAAGGGCGCGCGCGTAAAGGTATCCACGGCCTCCCTGCCATCGCCCGCGCAGGTGATGGCGCAGCCGAACCGCTCCAAAAGCAGCTTGGTGGACAGGCGGCTCACTTCCTCGTCCTCCACCAGCAGAACGCGCAGCTGCCTGTCCGTGTCCACGGCCGCTGTTGCGGGCTCGGAGCGCTTTGCGGCGCGCGCGGGCTCCGGCAGGGAGAGCAGCGTCTGGAGATAGAAGGTGGTGCCCTGGCCCTTTTCGCTCACCACGGTGATGGTGCCGCCCATGAGGTCGACCAGGCGCTTGACGATGGCCAGCCCGAGCCCCGCCCCCTGGTAGCGCCGCGTGAACGAGCCGTCCACCTGGGTGAAGCGCTCGAACACATGGCCGATCATCTCGTCCCCAATGCCGATGCCCGTGTCGCTGATGACGAGGTAGAGGCGGACCTTGCCGAAATCCGTGCCGTGGGGCTGGGCCCAGGCCTCCAGCGTCACCGAGCCGCTGGGGGTGAACTTGATGGCGTTGCCCAAAAGGTTGAAGAGCACCTGGCGCAGCCGGGCCTCGTCGCCCACGAGCATGGCCGGCAGGGTGTCGTCCGCGCGGACGATGAGCGCCAGCTTGTGTTCCGCGCAGGTGGCGGCGAAAACGTTCGTCGCGGAGCTCAGCAGGTCGCGCGTGCAGAAGGGCTGGCGCTGCAATTCAAGCTCCCCGGCCTCTATGCGCGAGAAGTCGAGGATGTCGTTCAGCAGGGCTAAAAGCCTGCGGCCGGAGTCATACGCCATGTCCACGAAGCTGGCCTGCTCCTCGGGCGTGCTTTCCTCTTTGAGCAGTTGCAGCATGCCCAGCACGCCGTTGAGCGGGGTGCGTATCTCGTGGCTCATGTTGGCCAGAAACTCGCTTTTGGCCACGCTGGCCGTCTCCGCCGCCTGGCGCGCCTGGCGCTCCTGGTCCATGCTGCGCCCGAGCCGCCTGCCCACGGAGACGATGCCCACGAGTCCGATGGCCCAGATGAGGCCGTAGCCCCCTGTGGTTTTGGCCGCCAGGGCGCGGAACTCGGCCAGGTGCGTGGCCAGCGGCACGGAGACGCTGATGCCGCCCCGTATCTCGCCTTCCTTGTAGCCCTGCTTGGCGTGGCAGGGCATGCAGTACCGTTCGATGCGCACGGGCCGCATGATGCGCAGATAGGGCTTCCCGTCGATCAACTCGTGCGAGAAGACCTCGTCGACACCTTCGCGGAAGCTTAGCAAGGCCTCATGCTCCCAGGCGTCGGCCAGGTTGTCCGGGCGGATGGGGTTCAGGCTGGTGATGTGCCCCTGCACCTCGGCCGTGTGTTTTTGCAGTTCATACATCTGGCGCGACATGTAGGCGGGGTTGATCATGGTCAGGGTCTTGCCGTCCTTGGTCTCCAGATCGCGCTCCGGCACATCGAGATAGGGGTTGGGCTGGTTGCGCTCGTTGACGCGCACGTACACGCCGTTCTGCGAGGTGTTCCAGCGCCGGAAGGTGAGGTCTTTTTCAAAGGCCACCCTCGCCGCCACCCGCGCCTGGGCCAGGGTGCTTTCGTAGCTGGCGTATATGGAGATGCCCGCCGCCGCGGCGACGAGAAACGACCAGGCCAGGCTGGCGAGAACGATCGGCTTGTGCTGAAGCATCATGGCGGTGGCCCTCTCAGAGCGGAGCATTGGACGTGCGGGGTGTGATGCAAGGGGGGCTTTGACCATACACGCTTTTCCCCGTAGCGACAACCGAGGGTGCAAAAAAGGCCGGAGCCCTTGCGGACCCCGGCCTCTGTGGAAGCGGGAATGGTGAACGGGGGCTAGTACATGCCGCCCATGCCGCCCATGCCACCCATGCCGCCCATGCCGCCGGGCATGGCCGGAGCGCCGGCGCCCTTGGGCTCCGGCTTGTCGGCGATGGCGCACTCGGTGGTCAGCAGCAGGCCCGCCACGGAGGCGGCGTTCTGCAGGGCGATGCGGGTCACCTTCTTGGGATCGATGACGCCGGCCTTGATGAGGTCCTCGTACTGGGCGGTGCCGGCGTTGAAGCCGAAGCCGTCCTTGCCGGCCTTGACCTTCTCGACCACCACGGAGCCCTCGAAGCCCGCGTTGGCGGAGATGGAGCGCAGGGGCACCTCGATGGCGCGGCGGATGATGTCGATGCCGGCCTGCTCGTCGTCGTCAACGG
>Ga0183099_1000763_pt1 | contig 20999 bp, 19 predicted proteins | sample Biomet1_FD_127788 | JGI IMG/M metagenome (GOLD analysis project Ga0183099, IMG submission 127788) | Microbial communities from bioreactor (seeded with anoxic lake sediment) at LBNL, California, USA - Biofuel metagenome 1 | ecosystem: Engineered > Bioreactor > Anaerobic > Unclassified ...
CGAACCTCCGGTGCCGGGACCAGCGCCGTCGTCCCCGGAGCCGTAGCGGGAGCCCCGGCGCGTCCACAGCACGCCAAGACCGAGGAACACGGCCACGGCGATGAGGGCCAGGGTGAAGGGGAAGGGCTGGTCGCCTTGCGCCTTGGGCCGCGCGGCCAGGGGATCGGCTTTGGGCGGTTGCGTTTGGCGTCGCCCGCCGCCGCATCGGGAGCCAGCAGCCGCTCCATGGCGGCCACGGTCTCGCCAAGGCCCTGGGCAAAGCGCCCGGCCTTGAAGTGCGGCACGGTGATCTCGCGCTGGATGCGCTTGCACACCACGTCGGGAAGCTTGTCCTCCACGCCGCGCCCCACCTCGAAGCGCACGCGGGATTCCTTGCGCGCCACCAGGATGAGCACGCCGTTGTTCTTGTCCTTTTGGCCCACGCCCCAGACCCGGGCAGCCTTGTTGGCAAAGCCCGCGGCGTCCTCGCCCTCCAGGGAGGCTATGGTGAGCACCACGATCTGGTTGCCCGTGGCCTCGGCGTAGCGGCGCAGCTCCGCCCCGAGGGCGTTCTTTTCCTCCGGCGCCAGCAGTTGGGCGGTGTCCACCACCCACTGGCCCTGGTTGGGCGGCACCTCAAGGGCGAGCGCCGCGCCCGGGGCGAACGCCACAAGCGCCAACGCCGCGAGAAGCAGCGCCGGGGCGAGGCGTCGCAACGCCCCGGCGCAACGGGTCAGAATCACTTCGCCTCACCACCGGCGGGAGCGGCGGCGGGCGCGGCGACAGGCGCAGCTGCGGGCGCGGCCGGGGCGCCGAAGCTCACCTTGGGCGCGGCCTTGGCGCCTTCCTCGGCCTGGAACACCTGCCGCTCCTTCACGTGGGCCATGAGGGCGTTGACCAGGCTGCCGGGGAAGGTGCGGATCTGCACGTTCAGGCCGGTGACGGCCTTGTTGTAGTTGTCGCGCTCGATCTTGATGCGGTTCTCCGTGCCCTCAAGCTGGGCCATGAGGTCCTGGAAGTTCTTGTCCGCCTTCAGGTCGGGGTAGCGCTCGGAGACCATCATGAGCTTGCCCAGGGCGGCGGAGAGCTGGCCCTGCGCCTGGTTGAACTCCTTCAGCTTGTTCGGGTCGGAGAGGGTGCTGGCGTCGAGCTTGATCTGCGTGGCCGAGGCGCGCGCGGCGATGACGCCGGTCAGGGTCTCTTTTTCGTGGCTCGCGTAGCCCTTCACGGTCTCCACAAGGTTGGGGATCAGGTCCATGCGGCGCTGCAGGGCGGAGTTCACCTGCCCCACCATCTGCTCGCACACGGTGTCCTGCGTGATGATGGCATTGGAGGAGCTGACCAAAGACGCGCCGCCCAAAAGCAGCAGGGCGACGACAACTATGCCGGCGATGGCAAGGGGTTTCATCATAAGCCTCACGGATGTGGGCAGGCGGCGAGGCGCCTGCGCCGGTTTTTCAACGCTGCGGGAGAATTGGACACTTGCGCCCTTTCTGTCAAGGGCGGCGCAAATGCGCAGAAGAGTCTTCGGCCTCTTTGGCGGCTTTTCGGCTAAGCCTGTTGCCGCGCGGATGAATTTTCGTCGGTGCGCCCATGCGAAATCAGGGTTTTCATTCGCGCCAGGGAATGGTATGAGGCCTCACCCCGTAAACAACCTTCCTGAATGGAGGATATGCAGATGATTCCCAATGAGCTGAAGTACGCCAAAAGCCACGAGTGGGCCAAGATCGAGGGCGACGTCGCCACCATCGGCATCACCCAGTTCGCCCAGGAACAGCTGGGCGATTTGACCTTTGTGGACCTGCCCAAGGTGGGCGCCACGCTGACCGCCGGGACCGAGATGGGCTCCGTCGAATCCGTGAAGGCCGCCAGCGAGCTTTATGCGCCCGTCTCCGGCACCGTGCTCGAGGTCAACGCCGCCCTGGAAGGCGCGCCCGAGGCCGTGAATCAGGATCCCTACGGCGCGGGCTGGATGCTCAAGGTGAAGCTTTCCGCCGCCCCGGCCGATCTGCTTGACGCGAGCGCCTACGCCGAAGTGTGCGCCGCCGAAGCCCACTAAGGAGCCGACAATGCCCTACGTTCCCCATACTCCGGAGGACATCCGGCGGATGCTCGACGTCATCGGCGCGCCCAGCGTGGCGTCGCTCTTTGACGAAATAAGCCCCGCCATGCGCCCCAAAAGTTTCGACCTGCCCGAGGGCAAGAGCGAAATGGACGTGCTGGCCCACATGGAGGCCCTGGCGAAGAAAAACGTTTGCGGCCAGGTGAGCTTCCTGGGCGCCGGGTTCTACGACCACCACATCCCGGCCGCCGTGGACGCGCTGTCCATGCGCAGCGAGTTCTACACCGCCTACACGCCGTACCAGCCCGAGGCCAGCCAGGGCACGCTCCAGGCCATCTTCGAGTACCAGACGGCCGTGACGCGCCTGACCGGCCTGCCCTACGCCAACGCCAGCGTGTACGACGGCGGCACCGCGCTTTTCGAGGCGGCCATGATGGCCGTGCGCCACACCGGACGCCGCAAGCTCGTGGTGTGCGAGGCCGTGAGCCCCATTTACAGGGTCATGCTCGGCTCCTACACCTCGAACCTGCACCTGGAGCTGGTCACCATCGCCCACAAGAACGGCGTGTGCGACCTGGCCGCGCTGACCAAGGCCATTGACGGCGACACCGCCGCGGTCATTGTGCAGAATCCCAACTTCTTCGGCACCATCGCGGACTTCAGCGCCCTGTTCGACACCGCCCGCGCCGCCGGCGTGGTTTCGGTCATCTCCGTGTACCCGGTGCTGCAGTCGGTGCTCAAGTCGCCCGGCGAAATGGGCGCGGACGTGGCCGTGGCCGAGGGCCAGAGCCTGGGCCTGCCCCTCAGCTTCGGCGGCCCGTACCTGGGCATAATGACCTGCAACAAGGCCCTGGTGCGCCAGATGCCCGGCCGCATGGTGGGCCGCACCGTGGACGGCGAGGGCCGCACCGGCTACGTGCTCACCCTCCAGGCGCGCGAGCAGCACATCCGCCGCCAAAAGGCCACGTCGAACATCTGCTCCAACCAGGCCCTGTGCGCCCTGCGCGCCCTGATGCACCTGTGCCTGCTGGGCCAGGAAGGCCTGACCCGCACCGCCGAAACCTGCATGGAGCGCGCCCACTACGCCAGCGAGCGCCTCACCGCCATCGACGGAGTTGCCATGCTCTCCGGCTCCGCGCCCTTCGGCAACGAGTTCGCCATCACCCTGCCGGTGAACGCCTACCAGGTCATCGACAAGCTGACCGCGCGCGGCTACGTGCCCGGTTTCCCTCTGGGCCGCTACTACGCGGGCCTGGAAAACGCCCTGCTGGTGGCCTGCACCGAAAAGACCTCAATGGAACAGATCGGCATCTTTGCCGAAATGCTGCGGGGGACCCTGTAATGAACACCGTCTTCAAGAAATCCACCACCGGCCGCGAAGGCGTCTGGCCGGCCAAGCCTGAAAAGACCGCCGCCGACCTGCTGCCCAAGGAGCTTTTGCGCGGCAAGTCCGCCGGGCTGCCCTCGCTCTCCGAGCTCGACGTGGCGCGCCACTTCACCGGGCTCTCCAAGCTGAACTACGGCGTGGACGGGAACTTCTACCCGCTCGGTTCCTGCACCATGAAGTACAACCCCAAGTTCGCCGAAACCGTGGCCGCCATGCCCGGCTTCACGCGGCTGCACCCGGTGCTGCCCCAGCTCAAAGGCGCGGGCCGCCTGTGCCAGGGCGCCCTTGAGGTGATGTACGAGACCGAGCAGCTCTTGTGCGAGCTCTGCGGCATGAAGGCCTTCACCCTGCACCCCATGGCGGGCGCGCACGGCGAGCTCACCGGCGTCATGATCATCGCCGCCTACCACAAGGACAAGGGCAACAAGAAGACCAAGATCATCGTGCCCGACTCCGCCCACGGCACCAACCCGGCCAGCGCGCACATCGCGGGCTTCGAGGTGGTGAACCTGCCCAGCAAGGACGGCATCGTGGACCCCGACGAGCTGGCCAAGGTGCTGGACGACGACGTCGCCGGCATGATGATGACCTGCCCGAACACCCTGGGCCTGTTCGAAAAGAATCTGCCCAAGATCGTCGAGATGCTGCGCAGCGTGGACGCCCTGCTCTACTATGACGGCGCGAACCTGAACGCCATCATGGGCAAGATGCGCGTGGGCGACGCGGGCTTCGACGTGGTGCACCTGAACCTGCACAAGACCTTCGCCACGCCCCACGGCGGCGGCGGTCCCGGCGCGGGCCCGGTGGGCGTCTCCGAGCGTCTGGTGCCCTATCTGCCCATCTCCCGCGTGGAGAAGCTTGAGGACGGCCAGTTCTACCTGAACTACGACTTCCCCAAGTCCATCGGCTACGTGGCGCCCTTCTACGGCAACTTCGGCGTGGTGCTCAAAGCCTATGCCTACATTCTGCGCCTGGGCAAGGCCGGGCTCATCCGCGCCACGGAGAACGCCGTGCTTGCGGCCAACTACCTGCGCAAGCGGCTCGACAAAGTCCTTGAGGTGCCCTTCGACCGCGTGTGCATGCACGAGTTCGTGGCCAGCGCCTGCAACATGAGCGAGTGCCACGTGCGCGCCCTGGACATCGCCAAGGCCCTGCTGGACAAGGGCTACCACGCCCCGACCATCTACTTCCCGCTCATCGTCAAGGAGGCGCTCATGTTCGAGCCCACCGAGACCGAGAGCCTGGACACCCTGGACCAGTTCGCCGACGACCTCATCGCCATTCTGGCCGAGGCCAAGAAAGATCCGGCGTTCGTCACCGGCGCGCCGCGCACCCTGCCCGTCTCCCGCTTGGACGAGACCCGCGCCGCCCGCAACATGGAACTCACCGACGACCTCTAGAAGGAAGGGCATGACCACGACATACGATCTGCTTCATGGGCGGCGGTCCCGGCGGTTTCGACGCCGCCGTGGACGCCGCCGCCTCCGGCCTCAGAACCGCGCTGGTGGAGGCCGCCGACATGGGCGGCGCCTGCCTGAACTGCGGCTGCATTCCCACCAAGCTCTGGCTTGGGGCAACCTGCGCCATCGAGGAACTGGCCGCCCAGGCCAAGGTCCGCGTGGCCTCGGGCGAGGTCCGCGTGGACTTCGCCGCGCTGCAGGCCAGAAAAGACCGCCACATCGCGGCCACGCGCAAGGCCATGGGCCAGCGTCTGGCCGCCCTGGGCGTGGATGTGTTCGCCGGGCGCGGCCGCGTGGCCGAGGCGCACGTTCTTGAAGTGCAAACGCCGGAAGGCGCGCAGACCGTGCGCTACCGCAAGCTGCTGGTGGCCACGGGCTCGCGGCCGGCCAGCTTCCCGGCCTGGCGCCGGACGGCAAGCGCGTGCTCGACTCCACGGGCTTTCTGGCCCTGCAGCAGATGCCCGCCAGCCTCATCGTGGTGGGCGGCGGGTTCATCGGGCTGGAGATGGCCCAGGCCGCGCACCGGCTTGGCGCAAAGATCACCATCGTGGACGCCCTGCCCCGCCTGGCCGGGGTGGAGGACCCCGAGGTGAGCAAGACCCTGGAGGCCGTGTTCAAGCGCCAAGGCTGGGACATCCGCCTGGGCGTCAAGGTGGCCTCGGTGCTCACCCATGGCGAGGGACCGGGCGAAGGCGCGGTGCTCACCCTGGACGGCGAGGGCGGCGAGGAGCTTGTGGCCGAATGCGCCCTGGTGGCCGTGGGCCGCAGGCCCAACAGCGCCGACCTCGGCCTCGAATCCCTGGGCGTGGAGCTTTCCGGCCCGGGCTACATCCAAACCGACGAAAACCTGCTGGCCGCGCCCGACGTGTACGCCGTGGGCGATGTGAACGGCCGCATGCTGCTGGCCCACGCCGCCAGCCACCAGGCCCACTACGTGGTGCAGCGCCTGCTCGACAAGGTGCGCGGCCCGTACGAATCCGGCCCGGTGCCGAGCATTCTTTACGGCGCGCCCGAGGTGCTCCGCGTGGGCGCCATGGCGGGCGAGGCCAAGGCCAAAGGCGAGACAGTGCTCGTCAGCCGCGCCCAGCTCATCGCCAACCCCATAGCCCAGGCCCACGCCGCCACCCAGGGCTTTGTGAAATGCGTGTGGCGCGAGGGCCGCGTGGTCGGCATCACCGCCGTGGGCGCGGATGTGTCCCGCCTGGCCGTCACCGCCGCGCTCATCATCCGCGCGGGCTGGACCCGCGAGGACGCGGCGAACTTCATGTTCCCGCACCCAACCCTGGACGAATCGCTCAAAGCGGCCCTCTTGGCCGACAAGGAAGCCGCGTAAAGCGAGGCAACAATGAATGAACTATCTCTTTTTATCAGCCACATCTCTGAAGAGAAAGAGATCGCGCTAGTTTTAAAGAAATGGATTGAAGAGAGCTTTCTCGAAAGGTGTAAAGTTTTTGTCAGCAGCAGTCCTGAAGATATCGCCCCAGGGCAAAACTGGCTTGAAGTTATAAAATCAGCCTTACATGATGCACAAGTGCAAATTTTGTTGTGTAGCCCTCGGGCATTAACAAGACCTTGGATTAATTTTGAAGCAGGCTTTGCTTGGGCGACAGAGATTCAAATTATTCCACTTTGTCATTCAAAGCTAACCATAGCACAGCTTCCCATTCCGCTTAATCTATTCCAAGCATTAGACCTCACGAGTTCTGAAAGATGCCACGACCTTTTCACTGCGATAGCGAAAAAATTGGACCTTAAGAAGGCCCCTCCCATAGATTACACACGGTTCTTTCAGGAGATTTCATCTTGTTCAGTGGGAATAGCAGAACATTCTCAGAGTACAGAACAGGCGCAGCAAATAATACCACAAGAACAAGTCCCAATAGATCTCCCGGAAGAATGCAAATCAATACTTAAACTTTTTAAGAAAACTGAATATATATACGACAGACACATCAGGAACCTTATAAGAAATAATATAAAGGCTGACTATTTTCGTAACTTACTTTTAGAAAGAGAGCTCATCGCAGCAGTGTACAATATAATGGACGACACAAGATACCACATGACAACAACAGGAACAACATACTTTGTCCAGCAAGGTCTTGCTGAAGACTAGTTAAACCGGGGAACTATGACTACCACACCAAAAGCTGAGCCTAAGAACACTGCCTCGAAAAAGGCCCCCGCGCTGACTGCCACGGCCATACCCGTGCAGCCCGCGTTCGACCTGTTCACCTATTGCGAGCTCTCCGGCGAAACACGCATCGAAAACGATCTGCTGGAGGAAATCGAGCCGCGCTTCGACGGCTGGCAGCAGTATCTCAAGGCCTACCGCCTTTCCGCCGGCGGCGAAAAAGACCCCGGCTACGTCATCCTCTGGCTAGAGAAGCCCGTTGAGGACGAGATCGAAGGCATCTGGCAGGACTCGCCCAGCGCTGGCATGGCCTTCCACAATCTGGCCATCCACATGGTGATGAGCGCCGTGCAGAACCTGGTGCCGGAGCTGGCGGACAAGGGCTGCGCGCCCCTGCCCAAGCCCGGCAAGGATGTGCTCGCGGCCTTCAAAAAGCTGGGGCTGGAGTGGAACAAGGAAGGCACGGTGAACCGCCAGTTCGCGGTGTTCACCAACATGCCCGCCCTCACCAGCTGCGGCTCCTGCATGCTGAAAGCCAAGTGCGGCAGCCCGAACAAGGACTAGCCCCGCGAAAATCCGGCCGGAACAGGCCGCCAGCGCCCAAAGCAAAGGGGCGGTCCATCGCGTTGCCGGTGGACCGCCCCTTTGGCGTTTTGCGGCGCCGCAGCGCTACAAAAAGGCCACGTCGCCCGGCGGAGTCTTGCCGCCGAAGAACGCCTCCACGGCCTTGCGCTCCGCATTGCGGATTCGCAGCGCGGAGACCGGCAGCGGGGCGGCCAGCCCGGCGTAGAGCTTCAGCGCGCGGTCGACGAAGTCCGCGCGCAGAAAGGCCGCCTGCACCTCGAAGTCCTTGCCGTCCCAGGTGAGGGTAAGCGGGATGATGTGCGTGTTGAAGGGCTCGCAGAACACCAGGTTGCCGGTGTGCACCAGCGTCTCCTGCACGCCCTGCGGAAAGCTCACGGCCCAGCGCGCCAGAATCTCGGTGAAGATGGGCTCAAGGGCCAGGTAATAGTCCGGGTCCACCTTGCACACCAAAGACTGTCCGGGCACGTTGATGACCTGCGGCGACTGCTGATAGCCGCTGGCCAGGCCTTTTTGCAGGCGGGTCAGCGAATCCTGATAGTCCTTAAGCGGCATGGTGGCCTCCTTTTGCCGGACGGCGAAATGCAATCACGCGATGCGCAAGTGCATACATTGCCGGGCGCGCGCCCGCAAGCCCCGCGAAGCGGCCGGGTGCATACACGGGCCAAGCGCAGGCGGCGCTGGCGCGCGGGAACCAGCCGGAGGACGCAGGCGGAGCGTCTCCCCCGCACTCCCCCTTCCGACGGCGCAAACCGCTCTCGTCGGCTGCAAAATTGTCGACAAATTGCAGCTTGTTCAGTGCCCATCCTCCTTGCTCTCTTGACATTCTCGCGCGCTGCTCCCTATAGTTCCATACCTTAAAATTCCAGGTGGGCTCGTCATTTCCCCGCCGGACCCGGTTTCGGCGGTAAACACGATACACGGAGTAAGGGATGTCGGAAGCGCTGAAGTCTCAACGGACGTACGTTTTGGTCGGTCATGGCGGCAGTGGCAAAACCTCTGTCGCGGAAATGCTCCTATTCAACGCCGGCGCCATTCCCCGCCTGGGAAAAATCGAGGACGGCACCACCGTGCTTGATTACGAACCAGAGGAAATCAAGCGCCGAGGGTCCATCCAGCCAGCCTTCGCCAATTTCAAGTGGAACAAGAACCAGCACTTCCTCATCGACACCCCGGGCGACAACAACTTCAACGGCGACCTGCCGTATACCCTGACCGCGGCCGACGCCGTGGTCTTCGTCATCGACGCCGTTGACGGCGTGAAGCCCCTGACCCGCAAGGCCTGGGCCGAGGTCAAAAAGGCCGGGCTCCCGGCCATCGTCTTCATCAACAAAATGGACCGCGACCGCGCCGACTTCATGACCGCCTTCACCGGGCTGAAGGACAACCTGGGCATAAAGCCCGTGCTGCTGCACTACCCCGTGGGCGAGCGCGAAGGCTTCAAGGGCGTGGTGGACATGCTGGAGAACACGGCGCTTCTGTTCGACGGCAAGGGCGGCGCGCAAAAGGGCGCCATCCCGCCCGAGGTGGAGGCCGAAAGCACCCCCCTGCGCGAGGCCATGATCGAGAACATCGCCGAGAGCGACGAAGCCCTCATGGAGAAGTACCTCGACGCGGGCGAGCTGACCCCGGACGAGCTCAAAAGCGCGCTGGTCGTGGGCGTGAAGTCCGGCGAGCTGGTGCCGGTGCTTGTCGGCAGCGCCCTGGCCAACATGGGCGGCCCGCAGCTGCTCGACGCCATCCAGGCCCTGCTGCCGAACCCGCTGGAGCACCCGTACTTTGAGGGCGAGGACGGCTCCGCGCGCGAAAGCCACGAGGCCTCCCCGGTGGCGGGCTTCGTGTTCAAGACCCTGGCCGACCCCTTTGCGGGCCAGCTCACGGTCATGCGCGTCATCTCCGGCATGCTCACCGGCGACATGAGCCTGGTGAACTCGCGCACGGGCCAGCAGGAGCGCATGGGCCAGCTGCTTTTGACCACCGGCAAGGAGCAGGTGCCCTGCAAAACGCCGCTGGGTCCCGGCTCCATCGTCACCCTGGCCAAGCTGAAGGACACCAACACGGGCGACAGCCTCTCGTCCGACAAGGCGCCCTTTGTGCTGAAAAAGCCCACGCTCGCCCCCACGCTCATCACCTATGCCCTGGCGCCCAAGGTCAAAGGCGACGAGGACAAGGTCTATCAGGCCATGGCCAAGCTGCTGGACGAAGACGTGACCCTGAAGCTTGGACGCGACGAGGAGACGGCGGACACCCTGCTTTCGGGCATGGGGCAAAACCACATCGAAATCAGCGTGGAAAAGGCCAAGCGCCGCTACAAGGTCGACATCGTCCTCAAGACGCCCAAGGTGCCCTACCGCGAGACCTTCAAGACCGCGGCCAAGGAAATCCAGGGCCGCCACAAGAAGCAGACCGGCGGGCGCGGCCAGTTCGGCGATTGCTGGATCCACCTGGAGCCGCAGTCCAAGGGCGCGGGCTACCAGTTCGTGGACGCCATCGTGGGCGGCTCCATCCCCCGGCAGTACATTCCGGCCGTGGACAAGGGCGTTGTCGAGTCCGCCGCGCGCGGCGTGCTGGCCGGCTTCCCGGTCATCGACTTCAAGGTGACGCTCTACGACGGCAGCTACCACAACGTGGACTCGTCGGAAATGGCCTTCAAGATCGCGGGCTCCATAGCCTTCAAAAAGGCCTGCGAAAAGGCCAAGATGATTCTGCTCGAGCCCATCATGACCATCACCGTGGCCGTGCCCGACATCTACATGGGCGATGTCATCGGCGACCTCTCCAGCCGCCGGGGCAAGGTGCTCGGCAGCGAGGGCCAGGGCGGCGTGACCGAAATCAAGGCCCACGTGCCCATGAGCGAAGTGCTGAAGTATGCGCCGGACCTGCGCTCCATGACCGCGGGCCAGGGCACCTTCACCATGGAGTTCGCGCACTATGAGGAATGCCCGCCGCCCATCGCGGCCAAGGTCATTGCGGAAAACAAGCGCGAGGCCGCCGAAGAGGAATAGCATTCCATGTCTGCAAGCGGGGGGAGTGGCAACGCTCCCTCCGCTTTTTTTCGTCCGTTTCCCCCACCCTGCAAACACGAGGAGCCCCCGATGCCGAAATTCGCCTTGGCGCTGCTGCTGGCGTGCCTGCTGCTGCCCACCGCCGCCTTTGCCGACGAGCTCACGCCGCAAAAAGCCGCGGACATCAAGAAGCTGTTCGCCATATCAAAGATGGACGCCACCGTTTCGGACTTGATTGATCTGCAGATATCCCAGGGCACGGCCATGGCCGAGCGGGACGGAACCCCCACGACGCCGGAGGTGAAGCGCGTGGTGGAAACGGAACTGCGCTCCCTTTTCAAAGAAAAGATCATGGGCCCAGGCGGAGCCTTTGACCAGCTTGTTCCCATTTACTCCACCATGTTTACGCACAAGGAAATCAAGCAGTACATCGCCTTCTTCAAAACGCCGCTGGGCAGAAAAGTCGCCGCGACGGAAGCCAAGGCTTCAACGCAGGTCAGCCTTGTGTTTCTTGGCGCCATGGCCAAGGCCGAGGAAGAGATGCCGGAAAGATTGAAGGCGGCAATGCAGCGCGAAGGACTTCAGCATAAGGCCGGGGCAAAGGCGGCTGACCAGATTTAGACCTTTGCCGGGACAAACGCGGACCGCTGGCTCCACAGCAGCCAGCCCCGTTCGCCAGACCGCCTGAGCCATAGCGGCGGAGACGCGTCTCCGCCGCTTTTTTGTCGCCGCACGCTTGAAACAGCGACCGGCAACGCTTGTGCGGTTGGACCGAATCAAGTAGTGACAAGGAAATACACACAACACAGGAATCGCTCATGCTTCGAGTTCTCCGTTTCTTCGCCACCCTTGTTCCCGCCACCATCTATTACAGCGTGCGGCAGCTCATGCTCGACCAGAAGCACGCCACGCTGGACGAGAAGGACCACTTCGGCAAGGTGTACGGCCGGGCCATGCTGCACATGGCCGGCATCAAGGTCGATGTGGACCTCTCCGCCCTGGACCCCAAGGGCCACTATGTATTTTTCTGCAATCACCAAAGCCTGTTCGACATTCCCATCCTGTTCGACACGCTTTGGGACTATCACATGCGCTTCGTCGCCAAGGAGAGCCTGTTCCGCATCCCCATTTACGGCAAGGCCCTGGGGAATGCCGGGCACATCTCCATCAACCGGGAAAACCGCCGCGCGGCCATGAAAAGCGTGGACGAAGCCGTGGCCTCGGCCAAGTCCGGCATTTCGCCGCTGATTTTCCCCGAGGGCACGCGCAACCCGGACCTCTCGAAGCTCATGGACTTCAAGGTCGGCGGCATGGTGCTGGCGCTCAAGTGCGGCCTGCCCGTGGCTCCGCTGGTCATGGAGGGCACGGGAAAGCTGCTGCCCAAGAAGTCCATTCTGTTCAACCCGGACCAGAGAATCCGCCTGCGGGCCCTGCCCCCGGTGGACCCCTCGGCATACACAATGAAGGACCGCGAGAAGTTCAAGGACGACATGTACGCCCTTATGAACGCGGCCTATCAGGAACTTTTGAGGAGCTGACATGACTACCGCCCCCGGCGAACTGACAATCCACCCCCTTGGTGGCCTGGGCGAGATCGGGCTCAACTGCATGGCCTTCCGCGCGCACGAGGCCACCGTGCTTGTGGACTGCGGACTGATGTTCCCCGAAGACTATCTCTTCGGCGTGGACGTGGTGATTCCGCGTTTTGAGCATATTTTGGAGGAGCGCGAAAAGATCAAGGCCATCGTGCTCACCCACGGGCACGAGGACCACATCGGCGCGCTGCCCTGGCTTTTGCCCCACGTCGACGTGCCCGTGTACGGCTCGGACTTCACCCTGGCCCTAGTGGCCTCCAAATTGGCCGAGCGGGCCATCGAGGCCGACCTGCGGCCCGTGAAGCCCGGCGAACGCGTCGAGATCGGCCCCTTCGCCTTCAACTTCTTCCCGGTGTGCCACTCCATCATCAAGGGCTACGCGCTGGGCATCGAGAGTCCGGCGGGCCGCATCATCCACACGGGCGACTTCAAGATCGACCGCAACCCGCTGGACGGCCACGCCACGGACCTGGAAGCCATCCGCCGCTTCTCCGAGCCCGGCGTCAAGCTGCTCATGAGCGACTCCACCAACGTGGAGCGCGACGGCTTCGCCCTCACCGAACGGGAGATCAAGGCCAGCCTGCGCGAGATCTTCGACAAGGCGCGCGGCCGCATCATCGTGACGCTGTTTTCCAGCCACATCCAGCGCTTGCAGGAGATCTTCGACCTGGCCGCGGCCTGCGGCCGCAAGGTGGCCATCTCCGGCAAGAGCCTGGTGCGCAACACCGACCTGGCGCGCGAGCTGGACTACCTGCGCATCCCCGGCGGCACCCTGGTCGAGGTGGAGGAGATCGGCGGACTCAAGGACGAAGAGGTCGTGCTGCTCGTCACCGGCAGCCAGGGCGAGCCCCTGGCCTCGCTCTCGCGCATGTCCCTCGACGAGCACCGCCACGTGCACATCAAGAAGGGCGACCTGGTCATCCTCTCCTCGCGCTTCATTCCCGGCAACGTGCTGGCCATCACCAAGGTCATCAACCGGCTGTACAAGCTCGGGGCCGAGGTGCTCTACGAAAAGGTCCAGGCCATCCACGCCTCGGGCCACGCCCACCGCGAAGAACTGCGCATCATGCTCGAAACCGTGCGGCCCAAGTACTTTGTGCCCGTACACGGCGAATACCGCCACCTGGTGAAGCACAAGCGCCTGGCCGAGGAATGCGGCGTGGCTCCGGAGCGCGCCCTGGTGCTGGAGGACGGCCAGCCCCTGACCTTCCTTGAGCAGGGCATCCGCCTTGAGGAGGCTGTCCCGGCCGAGCGCATTCTGGTGGACGGCAAGGGCGTGGGCGACGTGGGCCAGAGCGTGCTGAAGGAACGCCAACTGCTGGCGGGCGAAGGCATGGTCGTGGTGCTTCTCGTGGTCGATCAGGACACGGGCGAGATAACCCTCGGTCCGGACATCGTCTCCAAGGGCTTCGTCTTTGAGCAGCAGTACGCCCACGTGCTGGAGGACGCCAAGTGCGTTGTGCTGGAGGAAGTGGAGTTGGTCGGCGTGACCAATTTGAAGCGCCTGAAGGAACGGGTGCGCGGCTCGCTTCGGCGGTTCTTCCGCAAGGTGCTGGAGCGCGACCCCGTGGTGGTGCCGCTCATCATCGCGGTGTAGCGCGGTATGGCGGTGTCGCGTTTTAGCGCCGCCGCCCCCCAAGCCTCAGCAAGTCATCCGGCGGCCGCGCAAGCGGCCGCTTTGTTTTGCGGCCCTTAGCGCGTGGTGGCGTAGGCATTGGCCGCGCGCAGGCGCAGGCTCGGCGCCGATGCGGCAGGCACGGCGGTTGTGTCGGGCGCGGCAAGCGGGGCAGGCGGGGCCGGGGCCTTGGCGGCGGCGGCAATTTCCGTGGCGGCGGCGGACGACTCGGCGGCGCTTGCGGCGACGGTCCTGGCGGCCTGGGCATGAGCGGGAACATACAGCGCCGCGGCCACTTGCGATGTGCTCGCCACCTGCGTTTCGGCGGGCGCCTGCGGCTCCAGTTCCGGCGCGGCAGATACCTGCTGCGTATCCGCTTCGGCGGCTGGCGCTCCAGGCGCGGCAGCTCCCACGGCTGTCCCATCGGCAACAACCTGCGTCAGGGAGGCGACGCCCTCCTGATTGGGCAGGATTTGGGCGAACGCGCCCCGCAAACCAGTGAGGATAGTGATGACCTCCTCCACAATTTCCGGCTGCACCTTCAGGTTCGCCTTCAACAACCGCGTGTTGCAGAACAGATACAGGTGGAACAGATTCTGGGCGATCTCCCCACCGCGCTCCTTGTTCAGGCTTTCTTGCAGTTCGCAAACAATGTTGATGGCCTTGGAGATGAGAATGCCTTTCCCCGCCATGTCGCCCGCACGCATCTTCTCGATGGACTGACGCAGGTGCTTGATGGCCGTGTCGTACAGCATGACGAGCAGGTCCCCTTGGGAAGCGGTGGAGACCTGTGTGGCCAGATACGCCTTGGCAGCCTTCAGCATATGGTCCTCTTTCCCCCGCTCAACTGCTGCTGCTCGAAAGATTCGAGATGGTGCTGGTGAGCTGGGTCTTGGTGTTGGTCAGCTTGCTCAGCAGCGAATCCAGGCGGGCGTACTGCGCCTGCAGCCTTGTCTTCATTGTGGCCAGCCGCTGCTTTTCCCGGGTTATCTTGTCGTCAATGTTCGTCATGATGTCGCCGTAATTATCTTCCAAAATGCTCAAGGGGCCATCGGTGGTGCTGGTCAAATCCGCCAGGGTGTCCACCATCTCGCCAGCCTTGCCCTGCTTCAGGCTCACCGTGCCGGAAAAGGTCGAATTCGCGGCATGGTTGTCGAGGGTGATGACCAAACCGGCAGAATCGCCGCTCAAGCCGGTGACCTTCCAACCATCGACGCCAGCCTTGACGCCGTTGATGGTGGCGCTGGAAATGCCTGCGGCGCTGGTGACGATCTGCACATCATAGTTGCCGGGCTTGGTGGTGCCGTTGATGCGGCCCGTGTACGAAAAATCCTTGGAGTCCGTCTCTCCCGCGTAGTTGGCGGAAAACAAGGAGGCAACCCCGTCCGGATCCTTGGTCAGCGCCGCATCCAGCGTTTCATCATCAATCAATAATCGGCCGTATGTGCTCGATGCCTGATTGGCGTCCGTGCTGATGCCGAGCTGAGACAAAGCGGAAAAATAATCCCCACTTTTGGTCGTGGCGTTGTAGGCGCTAAAGCCGAGCCCCATGTCGGTGAGGACATCCTGAAGCTTGCTCTGGATGATCTGCACGCCATAGTTGCCGGTCAAAAGCGAGCCGGTGGCCGTGCCGGAGCTGTTGCTCACCTTGGTCAGGGCCTGCAGCGAGGCCGTCACCATGTTCATATTGGAGACGAAGGCTTTGATGTTCGCCTTGATGGATGCGACGTCCGTGGTGATGCCGATGTCTATCGAAGCGTTTGAGTTGGCGGTCTTGGCGGTCAAGGTCACGCCGGGAATAACGCCGCTGATGGTGTTCGAGTCCCGGGATATCCACTGCCCGCTGCCGCTGGGATAGCCATCGACCTTGATGAGCGCGCTCTGCGCGTTCTGTGTGTTCTCAAAGGAGCTGGACCCGAAAACCAACGCCCCCGTGTTGGAGATGACGACCTGATTCCCCGCGCCCTGATCCATGCCATACATCTGCAGATGGTATGATGTCCCGTCGTAGATAGTTGTGGCGCGGACCTTGGAGTTGGTTGTGGCATTGTTGTTGATGTAGTTCACCAGACCGGTCAACGTTGTTCCGGCGCTGATGTTGCTGATGTAATACGTCTGCCCGGCATAGCTGAAGGAAATGCTGGTGTTTGACGCCGTGACGGCGCTGGTGAGCGAGCTGACCCCCGTAGAGGTGGTCAGAATGTCGTTCTTGGCCAGCTGGCCGACAATGATGGAGTGCGATGTCGTGAGGGCATCGGCGTCTGCTGTCGCGGTCACGGCGGAGCTGTTCGAGGTGCTGACGGTCTTGGAAAGAAATTCATTGACCGTGTCCATCTTCTGCAGCGAGGTCTTGAGTGAAAGCAGCTTGTTGTTGAGATATTGAAAACCGGTGACCTTGGCCTGCCAGCTCGCCTTCCAGGTCTGCATGGTGGTCAGGTTCTTGCTCTCCGCCGTAATCAGGCCGTCAATGAGCGAATTGAAGTCCGTGCCGTTGCCAAGACCGCTGACGTTGATGCTGCCAGAGGTAAAGGAAGTGGATGCAGATGTTGTGCTGGTGGATGTCGTCACGGGCTACCCCCCCTCAACGGGAAAAACGTGCCGGATACAAATATTCCACCGTGATTGTGCAAACCTGGTGCCAGAATGAAACGGGCCGCCTTGCGGCGGCCCGTGTATTCCCTTGTTCCCATTTGCGGCGGTGGCCTTCCACCGCCTTGGTCAGGCTAGCCGCTAGCCCTGGATCAGGTTCATGGCGAGCTTGCCCAGGCTGTTGGCCTGAGAAAGCATGGCCACTGCGGTCTGGGTCTTGATCTGCTCGCGGGTGAACTCGGTCATTTCCGTGGCCACATCGACGTCGGAGATCTGGGACTCGGCGGCCGAGGTGTTCTCGGACTGGATGGACAGGTTGGTGATGGTGTTTTCCAGACGGTTCTGGAGAGCACCGAGGGAGGCGCGGATCTTGTCCTTGGACACGATGGCCTTGTCGAGCGAGTCCAGAGCCTTCTGAGCCAGCTCCTGCGTGGAGATGGACTTGCCGTTGGCGCCGGTGGCGCCCATGCCGACGCCCAGGGCGGAGGCGGTGGCGGTGTTGATCTGCACGTAGTAGTAGTCTTCCGCAGAGTCGTTGCCGGTGCCGAAGTGGACCTTCAGCTTGCCGGTGCTGGTCATTCCGGCGCCGTTGTGCGTGCTGGAGGACAGGTTGCCGTTCAACAGGTGGATGCCGTTGAAGTCCGTAGCGCTGGCGATACGGGTGATTTCCGAAGCCATGGCCTGGTATTCGGAGTCGATGATGAGGCGCTGGTCGGACGAGTAGGTGCCCGTGGACGCCTGCATGGCCAGTTCCTTCATGCGGATGAGCTTTTCGTCGATGACGCCCAGGGCTCCGTCAGCCGTCTGGATCATGGAGATGGCGTCGTTGGCGTTGCGCACGCCCTGGTTCAGCGAGGAAACTTCCGCGCGCATGATCTCGCGGACGGCCAAGCCGGCGGCGTCGTCGGCCGCGGTGTTGATGCGCAGACCGGAAGACAGGCGGTTGGTCGAGGTGGACAGCGCGCCGTAAGAGGCGGAAAGGTTGCGGGATGCAGTGGCGGCCATCATGTTGTGGTTGATAGTGAGCGACATAGCTTTTTCCTCCGTGAAAGTTTTTTGGCGTCCTTGCCATTCGGTGGTCCTCATCCTGGCGACATCGCCTGTGGGGCCAATCCGATTGTTTTTACGCTCACCTCATCGGCCTGCTGCGGGATTTCTTTAGGAGGCTTGGCGACATTTTTTATCGCCACATGAAAAAGCCCGCCCGAAGACGAGCGAGAGTGTGGGGCGAAGCGCTGCGCAGGAGAGGAGGAGCTAGTCGGCCGGAAGGAGCCGGGAGGCGAAATACCGGGCCTGGGTCACGGAGACGCCAGGCAGGCCCATGTCGAGGGAAGGACCCACGCCCTCGTCCTTGAGCGCACCGGCGGACGCAAGGGGCTTGGCCTGGCCCGCGCAGAAACCTGCCGTGCGGCGGGCGGCCAATTCCATAAGCTCGGCCAGGGTGCCGGAATATCTGTCGCCCGTGACCGGGTTGCGGTAGCCAAGCCGCCCCTCCACCGCGCCCTTCTGATCATAAAGCTGCGGGGCATAGAACAAAGCGGCTATTTCGCGCAGGCTTCCGGGCATAAAGGGGGAAAAGTCGCGCAGAAGCCCGGCCAGCACGGGCATGCGGCAAAGGCCCTGCATGGTGTAGTAGGTCTCGAAGGCGTCGCCTATCGCCTTCCGCGCGGCATCAACGCCGCACCCGGCCAGACGGGCCAGGCTCTCCGGCGGGCAGGCCAGGGCCAGCGGACCTTCCAAATCGTTCAGCAAGGCGCGCAGCGACATGTCGCGCACTTCTTCCGGTCCGCCCGCGGCCAGCATGTCGAGCAGGCACTCCAGCGACCGGTGACGGCGCACGGCCCCGGTGCGGCGCTTCTCGTCCGTGTCATAATAGTTGCCGGTCAGGTGGTAGACGAGCGGATGCAGGGTGGCGTCGGCAAAGATGTGCGAGGCCAGGCCCACAAAAAACGCCGTGGGCAACGGCTCGGTTCTGCGTGCGTGCAGGTGCGCGGCCTGCAGCCGCAAAAGGTCGAAGCTGTCCTCGCCGTGGGAGCCGTGCAAACGGTGCGGCAGGGCCTTCATGCCCTCGTCGTGCTCGCCCCGCAGATAGAAAAGGGCGTCGTGGTACACCGCGCCCAGGCGCAGGCCGTTTGGACAACGGGCAAGCGCCGGGCCGAAGGGCCCGTCGGACAGGAGATCCGCGGCGCGCGCCGCCACCATCCAGTGCACGATTTCCTTCGGCATGGCCCCCTCTCCTGCTCTTGGCCGCGCGCGGGGAAGCCCCCTTGCTCACAGCCTGCCCCTGCGCTATATCCTGCCTGTTCGCGGGCGGCAACAACGCTCATGCGGCGCGAACGCGGAGGACGTGTGACAGAATTCATCCGCCGGGAATTCCACGTGAACGACCCGGACAAGACCACCACGATCCAGCAGGACGTGCCTGCCCCGCGGCCCGGCGCCGCCGGCGACGTACTGTACATCATCGGCCTTTCCGGCAGCGGCAAGAGCACCGTGGCCGGGCACCTGGCCAAGGAGCTAAAGCGCACGGCCCATGAGCTGCCCATGGAGGGCGCGGACGCAGCCCTGGACGCGATCCTGTCCGGCGGTCCGGCGGTCGTTGCCGTGCCGCACAAGCTGCTGGTGGGAGAGGCCTTCCGCCAGCGCCTCCAATCCACGGGCCGCGTGCTCTACCTCATGGCCGGCGTGGAGCGCATCGCCGCCAGGCAGGCCAAAACGCCCGAGGAAAACGCGGCCCTGCGCGAACGCCTTGGCCGCCAGCGCACAGCCTTCGAGCCTTATTTCATGCAGACCCTGCACCTGCTCGCCCCGGCCGACGGCCCCCTGGCCGAAGTCCTGGCGGATGTTCTGGAACGCGTGCGCATGTAGCGCGCCAGACGAACCAACCCCCGGAGCCCCCATGCCCGTCGCCCCTCTCAAGGTGGAACTGCTGGCCGCAACGCCAGAGGCCCTCTCCCTCATCTACGCCGCCTTCCGCCAGTGCTACCATGCGGGCTTCGTGGCCGACATGTGGCCCAGGCTGCTCAGCGGCGAGGTGGACCGCGAAACCCAGGCCGATTTTGTGCGCAAGGTGATGGAGAGCGGACACGACAGCCCCATCGAGCACGCCAGCTTCACCTTCGCGGTTTCCGGCATTTCACGCGCCTGCTCGCACCAGATCGTGCGCCACCGCATCGCGTCGTACTCGCAGCAAAGCCAGCGCTACGTCGACGGCTCGGACATGGACTACATCCTGCCCCCGGCCATCGCCAAAATTCCAGAGGCGCGGGAGCGCTTCGAAGCCTTCATGAAGGAAGTGGGCGACGCCTACCGCGACCTCAAGGCCATTCTGGACGCCCACGGCCGCAAGGACAAATCCAAAGAGGACGCGCGCTTCGTGCTGCCCCAAGCGGCGGAGACCAAGATCGTCATCACCATGAACTGCCGCGCCCTGCTCCACTTCTTCCACCTGCGCTGCTGCATGCGCGCCCAGTGGGAAATACGCGCCATGGCCGACGCCATGCTGGCCCTGTGCAAGGCCGAGCTGCCGGCCATCTTCGCCACGGCCGGGGCCAAATGCGAGTCACTGGGCTTCTGCCCGGAGAGCGAGCGCTTCGCCTGCGGGCGCTACCCCACGCGCGGCCAGTTGGCCGAGATGGCGGCGGCCCGGCAAACAAACAGCAAAGGGGCCTAGCTGGCGGAGCAATCCGGCCAGAAGCAGGCGGGACGCGCCTTCCGCGAGGCATTGACGGGACGGCCGACGGTCCTTACCTTGGCGCCGTTCGGGTGCCTGGGAAAATTGCGAAAGAGGACCGTCATGACGAGCCAACTGAAAACCGCCTTTTTGCTGGCCCTGCTCACAGGGCTCATGCTGCTCATCGGCCAGGCCGCGGGAGGCCGCGCCGGGCTTCTCATCGCCCTCATCCTGGCCCTGGTCATGAACTTCGTCAGCTACTGGTACTCGGACAAGATCGTGCTCTCCATGTACCAGGCGCAAGAGCTGAGGCAGACCGACGCGCCCGGTCTGCACGCCATGGTGGAGGAGCTGGCGCAGAGCGCGGGCATCCCCAAGCCGCGCATCTGCCTCATTCCGCAGGAATCGCCCAACGCCTTCGCCACGGGCCGCAACCCGGAAAACGCCGTGGTCGCCGTCACCCAGGGCATCATGCGCGCGCTGAGCCCCGAGGAGCTGCGCGGCGTGCTGGCCCACGAGATCGGGCACATCACCAACCGCGACATCCTCATCCAGAGCATCGCGCCGTTCTTGGCGCGGCCATCATGAGCATCGCCCACATGCTCCAGTGGGGGGCAATCTTCGGCATGGGCAGGCGCAACGACGAAGAGGGCGGCGGCGGCATCTTGGGCGCGCTGGCCCTGGCCGTCATCGCGCCCGTCGCGGCCATGCTCATCCAGATGGCCATCTCGCGCTCCCGCGAATTTCTGGCCGACGAAACCGGCGCGCGCATCTCCGGCCGCCCGCTTGATTTGGCCAGCGCCCTGGGCCGGCTCGATGCGGCCTCGCGCCAGATTCCCCTGGAGGGCAGCCCCGTGGCCGAAAATCGATGCGGCCTCGCGCCAGATTCCCCTGGAGGGCAGCCCCGTGGCCGAAAAT
>Ga0183099_1000764_pt1 | contig 20999 bp, 18 predicted proteins | sample Biomet1_FD_127788 | JGI IMG/M metagenome (GOLD analysis project Ga0183099, IMG submission 127788) | Microbial communities from bioreactor (seeded with anoxic lake sediment) at LBNL, California, USA - Biofuel metagenome 1 | ecosystem: Engineered > Bioreactor > Anaerobic > Unclassified ...
CATCTCCGCTCCTGTGCTCGTTTCCGGCACCGACGGCGTGGGCACCAAGCTCAAGCTCGCCTTCGCCTTCGGCGGACACGACACCATCGGCATCGACCTGGTGGGCATGAACGTGAACGACGTGCTGGTGCAGGGCGCACGCCCTCTGTTCTTCCTCGATTACTTCGCCACCGGCAAGCTCGAATCCGATGTGGCCGTGCGCGTCATCTCCGGCATCGTGGAAGGCTGCCAGCAGGCCAAGTGCTCGCTGCTCGGCGGCGAAACGGCGGAAATGCCCGGCTTCTACCCCGAGGGCGAATACGACCTCTCCGGCTTCTGCGTGGGCATGGTGGACTACGAGCGCATCGTCGACGGCTCGCAGATCGCCAACGGCGACGTGATCATCGGCCTGGCCTCCAGCGGCCCCCACGCCAACGGCTACTCGCTCATCCGCAAAATTTACGACGCCTCCGGGCTCAAGGGCACGGACATTCTGCCCGGCGACACCGTCACCGTGGCCGAGGCGCTCATGGCGCCCACGCGCATTTACGTGCAGCCCGTGCTCAACCTGCTGCGCGACCTGCCCATCAAGGGCATGGCGCACATCACCGGCGGCGGCTTTTACGACAACCTGCCCCGCGTGCTGCCCAAGGCCGTTACCGCGCACCTGCGCTTCGGCTCCTGGCCGGTCACCCCGGTGTTTTTGTGGCTCAAGAACCAGGGCAAGCTCTCCTGGCCGGAAATGCTGCAAATCTTCAACACCGGCATCGGCTATGTGATCATCGCCAAAAAGGACGTGGCCGAGGACATAATGAACCGGCTGTCCGGCATGGACGTGCCGGGCTACGTCATCGGCGAGATCAAGACCCGCGTGGAGGATCAGGAACAGGTGCAGGTGCACTTTCCCGAGTAGCTCCCCGCCCTTTGCGGAAACAAAAAAAGCCCCGGCATGCCGGGGCTTTTTTTGTTTCGTCATCCGCATGGGACCTTGGAGTGCGACACCTTCCGCACCCATGAGGCAATGCCCGCCCTCGGTTCAGAGGCGCATCTGCCGCCTGCCGCCACGGGCTCAGTAGCCCAGGTCTTCTCCCACCAGCACCACATGGATGCGGTCCTTGACGCTGGAGCCCTCGATGATGGTCCAGGCATTGCAAATTTTCGTCTCGCTGCGGCAATTGTGGCAGCGGCCGTCCTCGATGCAGGGATTTTTAAGCCCAAGCGGACCGGCCAGGCGCATGTTGTTGGCCGGGGCGGCCACCGTGCGCACGCGGGAAAAGGCGGACTCCAGGTCGGCCACAACCTTGTTCATGCCCACCAGCAGCACAACCTTCTTGGGCCCAAAGATCATCGGGGCCACACGGGTGCCGCCTCCGTCCAAATTCACCAGCCGCCCGTCCAGGGTGAGCGCGTTGGTGCTGGTCACCAGCACGTCGGCCATGAAGCCCCGGCGGCGGATGTCGAACGCCTCCTCCGGGGTCAGGCCTTTTTCATAGGGGTTCATGAGGGTGACGCCGGGTTTGGCCGCAATGGCCTCCCACAGCCCCAGGCCGCCCACGGATTCCGAACCGCAGCGCAGCACGCTTCCCGGGCTGGGGATGAGCCCCAGCACCTCGGCCTTGGCCGACGCCGCCGTGGGGCAGTAGCTGGCCGCCATGCGCCGGTTGCCCAGCTGTTTGATGAGATGCGGGGCGAGCTTCTCGCGCTGCAAAAGAACGGGTGCGTCCATGTCGACCTCCAATGCGGTTTTGTGTTCGCAATATGCGCGGGACGCCGCCGCGCGTCAATGACGGTCATGTTTGTCAGTATCAATATAAACGTTGACGTACTTGACGTTCTACAATACGTACAGAACTGGCTACGCAGGAGCACCCATGGAGAATCCACATACGCAACGCAGCGCCATCACGGGGCAAGACTGCCCGCAGTCCGGCGTTTGGCTGGCGCAGGGCGTCGTCTTGCCGCCACTTCTCGTGGCCGAGGGAAGCATCATGCCCGCGGCCGGGGGCCGTGTCGTCACCTGGCTGCTGCTTGAAACGCGCGCCTCCCAGGCTGCGCCCGACACTTAGCGCTTCCTCTCCAGTGCCTGTCCTTTGCCCGGGCTTGCACCCGTTGACTGCGGCATGCCGTCCTCCCCGCCGCGCGCAAACCAAAAAGCCCCCGACGTTCCGCAACGCCGGGGGCTTCCGCATTCTGATGGGGAGAATTCTAGCGCGCGCCGATGTCCAGGCTGTCGCTGTAGCCCGATTCCGTGTGCTCGGACTGGTCGAGGCCCAGGGACTCAGCGTCCGCAGTGAGGCGCAGGCCCATGAACCTGTCCACCAGCTTGAGCAGCACCCAGCTGAGAACCAGCGAGTACACGAGCACGACGCCAACGCCCATGGCCTGGATGCCGAACTGGGCCGCGTTGCCGTAGAACAGCCCGTCCACGCCAGCCGCGTTCACAGCCTTGGTGGCGAAAAGACCGGCCATGAGCGTGCCGATAAGTCCGCCCAGGCCGTGGATGCCCACGACGTCGAGGCTGTCGTCGTAGCCCAGGCGCGACTTGGCCAGCACGCCCAGGTAGCACGCGCCGCCAGCCACCAGGCCGATGGCCATGGCCGCGGGCGCGGTGACGAAGCCCGCCGCAGGGGTGATGGTGGCCAACCCGGCCACGGCGCCGGAGGCCGCGCCCAGGGTGGTGGGCTTGCCCCGGTGCCACCACTCCACAATGATCCACATGGCCATGCCAGCCATGCCGCCCATGTGCGTGGCCACAAAGGCCGTGGCCGCCACGCCGTTGGCCGCTAGAGCGCTGCCGCCGTTGAAGCCGAACCAGCCGAACCACAACAGCCCGGTGCCGGTGAGGGTCATGGGCAGATTGTGCGGGAAGAACTGCCGCTTGCCGTAGTCCTTGCGCGGGCCGATGACCGCCACCGCGGCCAGGGCCGCCGCGCCGCAGGTCAGGTGCACCACGATGCCGCCGGCAAAGTCCACCACGCCCAGGGCCTTGAGCCAGCCGCCCGCGCCCCACACCCAATGGCACACGGGATTGTAGACCAGCACGGCCCACAGCAGGCTGAACACGAGGAACGGCGCGAAGCGCACGCGCTCGGCAAAGGCGCCGGTGATGAGCGCGGGGGTGATGACCGCGAACATGCACTGGTAGATCATGAACACCGAGTGGGGAATGGTGGCGGCGTAGTCCGGGTTCGGGGCCGCGCCCACGCCCGCCACCCAGGCCCAGGCCAGGCTGCCCGTGACCCCAGAAATGTCCGGGCCGAAGCTCATGGAATAGCCCAGGATGATCCACTCGAAGCTGATGAGCGAAATGAGGAAAAAGCTCTGCATGAAGGTGCCGAGCACGTTCTTGCCGCGCACCATGCCGCCGTAGAACAGCGCCAGGCCCGGCGTCATGAGCAGCACCAGCGCGGCGCTGACGAGGACGAATGCGGTGTCTCCCGCCTGGATCATGAGTCACTCCCTTGTCGTGGGGCGCGGTGGACAGCTCCCGGCGCTGGTCCGCCGGCCGGGAAGATGAGGGATTGCCGCCCGCCCCGTACGGCGGCGCGACATTCTTAGCCAGAATTCCGGAGCGTGGGAAGACAAAATTGAAGGCAATTATGACAATAATGTAGCACTGAAATAATTTTCCCAGGATTTATTGGAAATTAATGCCACGAAAAAGACGTAAGAGGAGCCCAGCTCGACGGGTAAATGAACGATATTGTAAAACATGAAGCTGGCCCATCCCCGGCGGATTGCCGGAAACGCCTGTTGCGACCCGGCACGGGCTCTGATATCTCCTGCACCTGCCAGCTGTGGCGCGGCCCGATGCCCTGGCCGCAGCCCCACGGCGCAGAACAGGATTCTCCCATGTCCCAGCCCGCCCCCGCGACAACGTCTCCCGCTCCCCAGGACCAGCCGCGCCTTTTAAGCTTCGAGTTCGCGGCCATTTGCGCCATAAGCGTGCTGGCCTTCTGCAACATCGCCATCTTCTACGGGTTTTACAGCTATCTGACGGAGCTCGGCATCGCCCCGGCCTGGCGCGGCCCGCTGCTGGCCCTGGAGCCGCTGACCGCCCTTGTGGTGCGCCCGTTTCTGGGCCGGTACCTCACGCTGAAAAACGGCGTGCAGTTCATGCGCGTGGGCATGGCCCTGGCCACCATTTCGCTCTTGAGCTACCCCTTCGCCACCACCATTCCGCTGCTGGCCTGCGTGCGCATTCTGCACGGCATGGGCTTCGTCACCGTGGTCACCGGGCTCATGGGCACGCTCATGGCCTTTTTGCCGCGCGACAAGACCGCCCAGGGCTTCGGCCTGTTCTCCGTCACCATCCTGCTGCCCTACGCCATCATGCCGCCCTTTGTGGAAGTGCTGCTGCCGCACCTGGCCAGCCACGGCAAGGCCTACGCCCTGGCCGCGCCGCTCATGCTGCCGGCCTTTCTGCTCCTGGTGCCCCTGGGCCGGCGCACCCGCGCCCTGGCCGCAACCCTGCCCGCCTCGCACCTGGAGCGCCCCGGCTGGGACGAGGTGCGCGCGGCGCTCAAATCCGGCGGCGTGCTGCTGCTGGTGGCGGCCAACTTCTGCCTCGTGGCGGCACACGCCATGGTGTTCTTCTTCATGCGCGACTTCGCCACCGGCCTGGGCGCGGCCAACCCCGGCGCGTTCTTCACCTGCGCCAACGCGGCCACCATCTCGGTGCGGGTGGTGGGCGGGCGGCTTTTGGACCGCCTGAACCGGGGCCTGGCCCTGCAGCTGACCTTTCTTGGCCTTGGCGTGCTGGTGCCGCTCTTCGCCTACGCCGGGGCGCCCGGCCTGCTGCTGGTCATGGCCGCGCTCTACGGCGTGGGCATGGCCCTCACCATGCCCCTGGTGAACTCGAGCATGCTCAGCATCTCCACCCCGCGCATGCGCACGTACAACGCCAACCTGCTGATGATCGCCGTGGACGCGGGCTTCTTCGTGGGCCCGTTCCTGGGCGGGGCCATCATGGCCGCCGATGGCAGCCACGCGGTGCTCTTCGGCGTCAGCGGCGCCATCATGCTCGCGGCGGGCGTCTGCGTGCGCCCGGTGGCGCGCATCATGCGCCAGGCCGAGGCCCAGGTCCGGCAAATGTAGCTGCCGCCGCCGTGCCGGTCAGGACATTGGCATAGCCGCTATGCGCCTCTGTCCGGGGCACGCACTGGGGCTGGACAACTCCAGCACGGCTGGGCTCCTCGCATTCTCACACGACGCGGGCACACACGACGCAACGACGCTCCGCCTGCCGCGGTCCGCGCAACAGCGCAGCCAGCCCCCGCGCGCGGCCGCGTGTGCCCGCGGACCCCATGCCCCGGAATAACTGCCCGGCGTCCGCGGTGGCCGCGTGCGGCCGGTGCAAAGCAAATCTTGACTTGTCCTCTTTTTCACATATTTTACTTGTGCGTTCCCTCGAATATCGAGCCTTGCTCCAGGGGTCGCGCAAGGCTTGTTCCGCCAGGCCCCGCTCGGTGCGGCAGCACCGCAACCAAGGGGGAGTTCCATGAAAATTCTCGTCGCTGTTGATCCCGCCATGACTCACCTCCGGGTGTGTTTTCCAATTACGCAAATCCCTCCCGGTGCGCAATCTCCTAGCGATTTCAATTTTGTGCAAATGAATCGGGGAATGGTAAACAGAAGGTGTTGCAAATCAGCCTCGAACGCAGTAGTAGGAATCATTCTTGGTCGGGAACTGATTAAATCCAGGGGGTTCTATGGACGTACTCATGCTTTCCAGGCTGCAGTTTGCGGCTGCAACCGTGTTCCACTTCCTGTTCGTGCCGCTGACTCTGGGCATTTCCGTGCTCATAGCCTGCATGGAGACGGCCTACGCGCGCACGGGCAACCCGGTGTACAAACGCATGGCTAAATTTTGGGGCAAGCTCTTTCTCATCAACTTCACCCTCGGCGTGGTGACCGGCATCACGCTCGAATTCCAATTCGGCACCAACTGGTCGCGCTACTCGGCCTATGTGGGCGACATTTTCGGCTCGCTGCTGGCCATTGAGGCCACTGCGGCCTTCTTCCTCGAGTCCACGTTCATCGGCGTGTGGCACTTCGGCTGGGAAAAGCTTTCGCCCAAGGCCCATGCCGTCACCGCTTGGCTGGTGGCCCTGGCGAGCAATCTTTCCGCTGTCTGGATCCTGATCGCCAACGGTTTCATGCAGAACCCGCTGGGCTTTGAAGTGCGCGGCGGCCGCGCGGAACTCACCGACTTCGTCGCGGTCATCACCAATCCCTGGGCCTGGAATGAATTCATCCACGTGGTCGCCGGTTCGTTCTGCGTCGCCACCTTCTTCATCGCGGGCATCAGCGCCTGGCACCTGCTGCGCAAGCAGAACGAGGAGCTTTTCGGCAAGTCCATGCGCCTGGCCGTCACGGTGGGCCTGCTTGCAACCGTCGTGGTGGCCGTGCAGGGCCATTTGCACGGCAACCTCGTGGCCAAGTTGCAGCCCGCCAAGCTGGCGGCCATGGAATCCCACTGGGAGACCATGAGCAACGCCCCCATGTACCTGCTGCAAATTCCCGATGAGAAAAACGAGGGCAACCTCGTGCAGGCGCTGCCCGTTCCCGGGCTGCTGAGCTTCCTCGCCTTCAACGACACGAGCGCCGAGGTGAAGGGCCTCAAGGACTTCGCCCCCGCCGACCGCCCGCCCGTGGGCATCACCTTCATCGCCTTCCGCGCCATGGTGGGCATCGGCACGCTTATGCCGCTGCTTATGCTTGTGGGCTACCTGAAGCGCGAAAAGCTTTCCGCCATGCCCACGTATCTTAAGGCCATGGTGTGGGCCATGCCCTTGCCTTACCTGGGCATGGAGGCCGGCTGGACCGTGGCCGAGGTTGGCCGCCAGCCGTGGATTGTCAACGGGCTCATGCGCACGGCCGACGCCGTTTCGCCCATCACCGCCGGACAGGCCGCCAGCTCCCTTGTGGCCATGGTGCTGCTGTACACCCTGCTCGGCGCTGCCGGCGCCTACCTGATGGTCACCGCCGCCCGCAAGGGCCCCCAGGACGCATAGCGGTCCGCAACCCTAGAAACGCAAGGAGATTATAATGCTTGAGACTATTTGGTTCTTGCTTTGGGGCGTGCTCTGGGCCGGATACTTCGTCCTCGACGGTTTCGACCTGGGCATGGGCACGCTGATGCCGTTTTTGGCCAAGGATGAATTCGACAAACGCACCATCTACAACGCCGGCGGCCCCTTCTGGGACGGCAACGAGGTGTGGCTCATCGCCGCTGGCGGCGTGACCTTCGCGGCCTTCCCCCTGGCCTACGCCACCATGTTCAGCGGCCTGTATTCCGCGCTGATGCTGCTGCTCTTCGCGCTCATCATCCGCGGCGTCTCCTACGAGTTCCGCAGCAAGGTGGAGAGCGTGGCCTGGCGCAGCCTGTGGGACGCCTGCCACACCGTGGGCAGCTTCCTGCCCGCCCTGCTTCTGGGCGTGGCCTTCGCCAACCTGTTCCACGGCCTGCCGCTTGATGAGCAGCACGTGAACCAGGCCGGGCTCATCCAACTGCTGAATCCTTACGGCCTGCTCGGCGGCGTGTTCTTCGTGGCCATGTTCGCCCTGCACGGGGCCCTGTGGCTGGCCATCCGCGCCACGGGCGACATCAAGGTCCGGGCCGTCTCCATGGCCGCCAAGCTGTGGCCCGCGGTGCTGGTGCTGGTGCTGGCCTTTTTGGCCTATTCCTTTGTGCACACGCAGCTCTTCGGCAACTATCTGAAGAACCCGCACCTGTTCGTTATTCTGGGCCTGGCCGTGGCCGGACTGCTGGCCGCGCGCCTGTACCTGGCCGCGGGCAAGCTGTGGATGGCCTGGGCCGGCTCCGCCGTGTTCATCGCCTGCGTGGCCCTGTTCGGCGTGGTCGGCCTGTTCCCGGCCATTCTCATCTCCACGCTGAACCCGGCCTGGAGCCTGACGATCATGAACGCCTCCTCCTCGCAGCTGACCCTCAAGATCATGCTCGGCGTGGCCCTGGTCTTCGTGCCCATCGTCATCGCCTACCAGTTCTGGGTCTACAAGAACTTCAGCGGGCCCATCGAGGGCGAAAAGGAAATGGAATACTAGCCCCGGCGCGCAGCGCCACTGATGCAAGCAAAGGCCGCTCCCATTCGGGGGCGGCCTTTTTCGTTGGCGGTCACGACAGTTAGACGCTTTTGCGCAGGGAGAGCGCCAAGGCGGTGGTGAGCTTGACCACCTCGGAATTGCTGCGGCGTATGGTGGCGGCCATGCGTTTGCCGATGATGAGCAGAAGTTTCACGCCGATTGCGGGCTCGCGCTTGGCCAAGTCGAAGAACAGCGCGCGGCTGGTGACCAGGAACACGCAGTCCGTTTGCGCGCGCACCGTGGCCGAGCGCTCTTCGGAGTCGATGAGCGCCACCTCGCCCAGCATGGGATGCACCCCGTCCTTCAGAGTCGCCAACACCTTGCGCGGCGAGGCCATGTTCAGCAGGGGCACGTTCATGCCCGGCAGCAGCATGGCTTTGGAGATCTGCACCGTGCCGCGCACCAGGATGAACATCTCCTCGCCCATTTGCCCCTCGGCCATGACGACATCGCCCGCAGGGCATGAGCGCTCATGAAATATCCCGCGCACCGTTTCCAGCTCCGCGGCGCTAAGGTCCTGGAACACCGGAATGCGGGAGAAGTCGATCTCGGACATCAGGCGTCCCCCCCGCTCCCGGCGCGCAGCACAAGCACGCCGTCGTAGGCCGCAAGGGCCTGACCATCGCCCGGGTTCACCAGCACCCCGGCCTCGCGGCTGCCCAGCTTGGTCTCGCGCCCATGGGACTGGAACAGCTCCAGGATGAACTGGTCCAGTGCCGAGCCGGTGTCCAGAATATCCTCCAAGGCCAAGCTGTGGGCGGTTTGGCACAGAGCCAGGGGCAGGCTGCCGTCGGCGTGGCGCAGCCGGGGCACAAGCTCGCCCCAGGTGAGGCAGCGCTCCTCCTGGCTCAAGGACCGCAGCGCGATGCCCGGTCGGCCGGAAAGGCCGATCATGGATTGCAGGAGCTGCCAGGCTGGCGGAGCCGCACCCAAAAGCGCCAGCACGCCGCTGGATATCTCGCCCCGGTCGATGAGCTCCGTGACGCCCGCGCGCAAAAGATGCACGCGGTTTTCCGGCATGGCGGCCTCCGCGTAGATGGGCACCTTGGGCGACATGCCGCGCACGGTGAGCGCTGCGTAAATGCTCTGCTGGTCCGATTCGTGCGGGGGCAGGTTGTCCTGGCGCAGAATGTACACCAGGGCGGCGTGGTCCGGCCGGGCCTTGTGCACCACGTTTTCCTGGCTGATGTGCCCGGCCACGAAGAACAGCCGTTCGCCCAGGTCGAGCTGGAAGGCGATCTCGTCGCGCCGCTCCTGGGAAAGGTCGCTGACGAGCACAAGCCCCCCGCTCTCCACCAGGCCGTTTTCGCGCAGGCCGCGCACAAGCTCCGCGGCGGAGGAGTTCCAACCCAGTATGATGACGTGCCCGCTGAGTTTCACTTCCAGCAGCCCCTTTCGTTTCTTGGCCTTGCGCTCAACAAGCAGCGAAGCCATGTTGCCGGTGAGGGTGGAAACAAGCCCGATGCCCCCGGCCATGACGAGCAGGCCAAGGACCTTGCCGCCGGTGGTGGCCGGAACGATGTCGCCGTAGCCCACTGTGGTCAGGGTGACCACGCTCCACCACAGGGCCTCGAAGACGCCGGGAACGACCGTCCGGCTCTCAAGGGCGAAGATGCCCATGGAGCTCACGGAAATGAGCACGATGATGGCGCTGGCCAGCTTGAAGGAGCCGCCGCGCATGAAGTCTGGGAGGGTGAGCCGTTTCACGCCGCCTGCTCCGCTTCGTCCGTGCCGTTTAAAAAGGGTAGGCACTACGAAGCGTAGCAGAACGGGCGCTCAAATCAATGGGGAATATGCCCTTGCGGACTGCGGCGGCTAATCGTTCTTATGCACCACGCGGTGCTCCTGCGGGGGCTTGGCGACAAAGAGCTTGCGGCGGTAGATGGATAAAAGGCCCGCAAAAGCGGCCAGGCAGGCGCCCGTGGTCAGCGCGGCGCGAAAACCGGCCATGAAGGCGTCGTCCGGCACGGCTCCCGTGCTTTTGGCGAAGCCCTGGAAGCCTTCGAACACGCTGATGGCCACGGCGATGCCCGAGACCATGCCCACGTTGCGCACCAGGGCCAAAACACCGCCCACCAGGCCCACTTTGTCCTGCGGGGCGCTGGAGAGCACGCTGTTGTTGTTGGGCGACATGAACACGCCCACGCCCAGGCCCAGAATGACCTGCCCGGCGTACACCCGCCACAAGGGCGAGTCAGAGGCCAGCAGCGACAGCCACAAGAGCCCGCAGCTCATGACCGCGAGCCCGACGGACGTCAGGGTGGCGAAGTTCATGCGCTCGGAAAGGTAGCCGCTGATCGGGGCGGAAACAGCCATGGAGAGCGGCAGGGACGAGAGCACCATCCCGATGGCGAAGGGCTCCATGTGCTGCTGCCCGTGCAGGTAGAACGGCAGGAGGATGGCGTTGGTGAACATGCTGAGAAACGAGAGGTAGGCAACGATGTTGCCGGAGAGAAACGGCCAGATGCGGAACAGCGAGAAGTCCAGCATGGGGTGCGTGCAGCGGCGCTCCCACAGGTAGAACCCGGCAAAGGCCACCACGGCCGCGCCCACACCGCTCAGCACCGGCGTGGAGCTCCAGCCCCAGTCGTGCCCGTGGCTCATGGCCAACAGAAAGCCCACCATGCCGAAGGCGAACAGCACGGCCCCGGCAAGGTCCAGGGTCTCGTCGCGCAGGCGCTCCTGGTGGGGCAGAAAACGCCGCGCCAGGGTGAAGCCCATGAGGCCTATGGGCAGGTTCACATAGAACACGCTGGGCCAGCCAAAGGCTTGGATGAGCATGCCGCCGAGGCCTGGTCCGGTGAGCGAGCCCAGGGCCACGGTAAGGCCCAGCAGCCCGAGGGCCCGGCCGCGCGTGGGGCCGGGGAAGGCGGCCATGATGATGGCCGGACCATTGGCCATGAGCATCGCCGCGCCGACGCCCTGCCCCACCCGGGCGGCGATGAGCGCCCAAAGGCTTGGCGCAGCGCCGCACAGCATGGAGGCGATGGTGAACAGCAGAAAGCCCAGGGAGGACATGCGCCTGCGGCCGTACATGTCGCCCATGCGGCCAAAAAGCAGCAGCAGGCACGAGATGACCAGGAAATATGCGCCGACGATCCACTGGACCTGGGGCAAGCTGGCCCCGAAGCCTTGGCCGATGGTGGGCAGCGCCGTGTTGACGACGCCCGCGTCCAGTGTCGCCATGAAGGTGCCGGAGAGTGCGACGGAGAGTGCGCGCCAATCTCCGGCAGTCCCTTTCACATCATTGTTTTGCATATTCCTCCCCGCCAAAAGCGGAAGAGCCTGAGTATTCCATTTGACTCCGTCAATCAAGCGTTTTAATCTTTCGTTTCAACGCCAGACCGGAGGGATGCATGGAGCGAGTGGAGATGGGAGACACCAAGGGGCGGCTCATGGAGGCCGCCGGACAGATCTTTTCCGAAAAAGGCTTCCGGACCGCAACCGTGCGCGAAATATGCCGCATGGCCAACGCCAACGTAGCCGCCGTGCATTATCACTTCGGCGACAAGGAAGGCCTGTACAAGGCCCTGCTGGTGGAGGCCTTCGAACTCGGCCTCAAGCGCTATCCGCCCACGCTCGGCCTGGGGCCGGAGTCCCCGGTGGAGGATCGATTTTACGCCTTTGTCCATTCCTTTCTCTTGCGCATGATGGGCAGCGAGCGCTTCGCCTGGTGCGGCAAGCTCATGGCCAGGGAGTTGCAGGAGCCCACCCCGGCGCTGGACCACATCGTGGCGCTGTACATCATGCCCCTTTCCGTCCTGCTGCGCGGCCTCGTGGCCGAGGTTCTGAACGACGGCACCAAGCCGGAGGACGCGCGCGCCTTCCACTGCGCTATGAGCGTGGCCGGGCAGTGCCAGCACATCTTCCGCAACCGGGCGGTCATCGACAAGCTCTCGCCCGCGCTTCAAACCGACGAGGCGGGCATTGCCGCCCTGGCCCGGCACATCACCGATTTCTCGTTGAGCGCCATGAACCATTTGCCGAAAGCTGCGGAAAAGGTCGCGGCGCCGACTCGTTGAGCCGACGCAGGGGGCCGGGGCTGCCCCGGCGATGCGGAAATGCGATGCGTTCGATTCTGGCGGTTATCCGTCGATGAAGTCTGAGACGAGCTTCATGAGCTTCTCATACTGGGCGTTCGGATCGCCGCTTTGCGCGGCCTGCTCGTTGCAGCGCAACAGGTAGCGCCGCATAATCTGCGTGGTGGCGGAGCGCAGGGCCGAGCGCACGGCGCGCACCTGCACCAGCACGTCTTCACACTCCTTGCCCTCGTCGATCATGCGCTGAATGCCGCGCACCTGCCCCTCGATGCGCTTCATGCGCGCCATGACGTCTTTCTTCAGCGCCTCTTGATCCTTGATCTCTTTGGCCATGGCCGCCTCCTGAAAAGCTGTTGTCCCGGCTCCCGCCTTCTCCGCCGCGCCAGCGGGAGAGCCGACGTGTCCACTGCCCGCGCGAAGCTTGCGGGGCGCAGTGCTGCACGCCGGGGCCATGTTTGGCACGGGTGCTTGAACTTGGCAAGGGAACCTGCTGTGCGGCACAATGCAACGGACCTTTCGCTAGCGGATTTTCCCGATGGTTTCAATCGGAAATCGGCACGCGCCTTGTCGACACCAGCGCAGCCAACCTCACCCGACACATGCCCGGGTGGGAAACCAACGCGCCGCCTGGTGACGGCAGGCCCGCAAGCGCCGTTCATCCGGCATTGGCCAAAGACCTCCGGCAGAACGCAGCCGCAACGTTCTGGGGCCGGCCGCGCACAAAATGCGGCTGGTCTGCCGCCGCAGGTTCCGGCGCCTCAGACGGCAGGCTGGTCAAACATGCGCCGGGCTTTGCTCCGCTTCGTCCACCAACGCGTTTTCGGCCTCCGCATCGCCCGGCCTTGTGCCGTTTGCGGCGCGCGCCAAGGCAAGACGCCCCAAGCTTCTCAACATACGCTGAACCGCCCCGCGCAGGCCGCCGGAGCCGGTGGCGAACAAGATCTGAGCCCAAAGCGCCGCATGGCTGGGGGACATTTGCACGCGCCGGACTGCCGGTTGCCGGGGCGGGTTCGGCAGGACCACGGCAGACGCGGGCAATGTGTTCAATCCGCATCGTGTCCGTAGAGGGCATGCGTTTCAAATGACTGTCACGAATATTTTAAAAATAGTTGACCAGAATTGTCCCGCTGGGTATGAATGCTCACTTATGTTTTTTAGAGCATAACTACAAACCCCAGGAACACGCATGAATATCGGCACATACACCTTCGAGGAATTCAAAGCAAAGGCTGCGGCCTTCCACGGCTACCCCGCGCCGGGACTGCTCATCGGCGGGTACATGGTGGAGCTGGCGCGCAGGCAACTGCCCGCCGGAACGCTGTTTGACGCCGTGTCCGAGTCGGCCAAGTGCCTGCCCGACGCCGTGCAGATTCTGACACCCTGCACCTTGGGCAACGGCTGGATGCGCGTGCTGAATCTGGGGCGCTATGCGCTGAGCCTGTATGACAAATACACCGGCGCGGGCGTGCGCGTCTGGATCGACCTGGACAAGATGGCTCCGTACGAGGAAATCCAGGGGTGGTTCCTCAAGCTCAAAAAGAAGGCCGACCAGGATACGGAACGGCTGTTCCGCGAGATAGAAACCGCGGGCGACACGCTCTGCTCCATGGCCCCTGTGCAGGTGGACGACCGCTTCCGCAAGCACAAGAGCATGGGCCGCGTGGGCGTGTGCCCCATCTGCGCCGAGGCCTACCCGGCCAGCGACGGCGCCATTTGCCGCGGCTGCCAGGGCGAGGCCCCCTATGGCTCGGCAGGCAAAACGGGCTGTCAAACCCATGGCTCGGCGCACGGGTCGCCTCATGACATCGCCCACGAGCAGGTTCCGGTCGAGACTGGGCCACAGCTCGTTGCCGTGCCCGTGAGCGAAGCCGTGGGCCACAAGACCCTGCACGACATGACGCGCATTGTGCCCGGCGAAAGCAAGGGCGTGGAGTTCCGCGCCGGGCAGACCATCAGCGGCGGCGACGTGTGCCGCTTGCAGACCATGGGCCGGGCGCACGTCTACCTGGAGCAGGACACGCCCGACGGCTTCATCCACGAGGACAAGGCCGCCCTAGCCTTTGCCAAGCTCATGGCGGGCGACAATGTCGCCTATGACGAGAAGCCCCATGAAGGCAAAGTGAATTTCAAGGCCACAGTGACCGGCGTGCTGGAGCTGAACCGCGAGCAGCTGGAGGCCTTCAACCTGGTGCCCGACGTGACCTGCGCCACGCGCCACCACGGCGTGCTGGTGGAGGCGGGCAAGGCCATCGGCGGGGCGCGGGCCATTCCGCTCTATCTCTCAGCCGGGAACTTCCACAAGGCCCAGGCCGTGCTTTCCGCCGGGCCGCTGTTCTCCATCGCGCCCATCAAACCCGCCCGCGTGGGCATCCTCGTCACCGGCACGGAGGTGTTCCAGGGACTCATCGAGGACAAGTTCGCCCCGGTCATCCGCGAGAAGGTCGAGCGCCTGGGCTCCACCGTGGTCGCCGTGGACATCGTGCCCGACGACGCCGAGCGCATCGCCCAGAGCGTGGGCAAACTGCTCACCGCCGGGGCCGACCTCATCATCACCACGGCCGGGCTCTCCGTGGACCCCGACGACGTGACCCGCAAGGGGCTGCTCGCCGCGGGGCTGACGGACATGCTCTACGGCGCGCCCATTCTGCCCGGAGCCATGACCCTGCTGGGACGCCTGGCCTGCCCGGCCGGCAGCGCGCGCGTCATGGGCGTGCCCGCCTGCGCGCTCTTCCACAAGGCCACGAGCTTCGACCTGCTGCTGCCCCGCGTGCTGGCCGGAGTGCAGCTCAAGCGCGCCGACCTGGCCCAAATGGCCGAGGGCGGCTTCTGCCTCGACTGCAAGACCTGCGTGTTCCCCAAGTGCCCCTTCGGCAAGTAGCCGCGCCCGATCTTCTGACCGCTCCGGTATTCCGCCGGAGCGGCCAGTTTTGCCAAGCGCTTGACCAGACGTGCGAAAATGCGTAATTTACGGGCAGGCTGAACCAGGAGGCGCACCATGCCCGAGCCAGTTCCCCCGCTGCCCAAGATGTCCGTCCGCGCCCTTATCGAGCACTTCAAGCCGCCCACGAGCGTGGGCACTTACGGCTCGGTCTTCACCGACACCACGGAATTCATGAGCATCAGCTACGGCGACGTCATCCAGGTGGGCGGACGCCATTTCCTTGTCCTCGGCGACGAGCGCGAAAGGCGCTTCGGCATGGAGGACCCCAAGTTCTGGGTCAAGCGCTGCACCGAGCTTGAGACCGGCCAGTACCGCATCCTGAAGCTGGAGTTCCAGGAGACCTTCGACCAGCACATCGGCCCGCTCACCATCACCTGCCACCGCAGCGCCGCCAAGGAGGCGCGCATCCTCAAGCTCGTGGCGGGCGACGGGCGCTTCATGCAGGGCGTCACCTTCAAGGACGAGCGCGGCAACCTGGTGCGCGTTTTGGAACGCGTGCAGGGCCGCAGGCTGGACCTGAGCGTGGAGGACATCCGCGCCGACCACCGCACCTATTTCCACGAACTCTATCCCGACATCCTCGAGCGCTTCATCCGCGCCTGCAAGGCCATACTCTTCCTGCACCAAAACGGAGAAAGCCACGGCGACATCCGCCGCGACCACCTCTACGTGGACCACGCCAGCGGCGAGTACTGCTGGATCGACTTCGACTACGGCTACGACACCACCGAGAATCCCTTCGGCCTCGATCTCTTCGGTCTGGGCAACATCCTGGCCTTCATCACCGGCAAGGGCGTGCACACCATTCAGGACCGCGCCAACGCCGACATGGACGGGCCGCTCATCACGGAATCCGACTGCTCGCTCTTCTTCCGCCACCGCATCGTAAACCTGCGCAAGCTCTTCCCCTATGTGCCGGAGGAGCTGAACCGCGTGCTCATGCACTATTCCGCCAACTCCGACGTGTATTACGAGACCGTGCCGGAGCTGCTGGCCGAGCTGGAACCCTGTCTGGACATCCTGCGCCGGGCTTAGCCCGCCGACCCACCGCAGACCTAGGAGGCCGCATGGACTTCAAGAACATCCTCATCGCCGTGGACGCTTCGGACAATGCGCGCCGGGCCGTGGACTATGCCGCAAGCATCCTCGCCAACGCCAGCGGCGTCCGCGTGACCCTGCTGTACATCGAACGCGCGCCCGGCCGCGACCTCTTCGAAACCGAAGAGGCCTGGATCGGCCAGTGCAAGCTGGAGCACGAGCGCGTGTTCGACTTCCTCAAGGACGCACGCGCACGACTCGCCGCCGCGGGTCTGCCGGACAACGCCATCGCCGAGCGCACCCTCTTGTGCAGCGCAGAGCCCAGCGTCGCCCAAACCATCCTCGACGTGCAGCAGGAAGGCGGGTTCGGCACCCTCGTTGTGGGCCGCAGGGGCTTAAGCAAGGGCGAGGAGTTTCTCTTCGGCAGCGTGTCCACAAAGCTGGTGCACAACGCCCGCAACTGCGCGGTGTGGGTGGTGCAGTAAGGCACGGCGGCAAGGAAAAGACCCTCCGGCGGCTGGGGGGAATCATTCCCCCCAGGCCCCTTCGGGGCAAGTCAAAGTGCCTGTCCCGAGCTTTGCTCGGAACAGGCACTTTGACTTGTGGAGGCACACATCGCGACCAATAAGCCCGGCCCCAACATCACTCTCAATACATATAATGCTGAATGTGCCCCGACTACTCCATCACGGCCTGTCCTTTTACATAAGAAACCAACGCGGGAAAAATCAGAAAGGCTTCCGACGACTTTGCGCGGAAGCCCTTCTGATTTTCATGAAGAGTCCAGAGGGCCTCAGCGGGGTTCCAGGGGCAGCGCCCCTGGTTTTCTCGGTCGACCTCCGGGCCAAACCTCGATGCCCCTCGATGGGGACTCCGAAGGGGGACTCCCGCCGACTCAGAGGATGCTGTAGAGCGCGTCCGGGTTGCTGAACGCGTCGGAGGAGCGCCTGTTTACGGCAACTGCCACCGCACGCCGGGTTGCGGCGGATGCAGGACGGGTGCGCATGGAGCCTCCTATGTGGGAACGAACGGAGTGACAACCTTGACTTTGCACTTATTTTCTTGTCATATTCAAATACTGGTACGATAGAATCACTTCTATGCGCTGGGCGCCTGTGTCTGCCGAAATGCCGCCAGCCCTAATGCCTGCTGACCCAAATGGCCTTGATCTTGTTTGCCCCGGGACGAATGGGTGAACGGTGGCATCGCAGAAGTCATTCCGGTTCATTGGCGATTGCCCCAGCAAGCGTAGCACAGCGCCGGGGCCGCCAGGGTCTCCCCCACCAGGGGGATATGCGTATTCTGTGCGCCAGCCTGGTTGCGCACGCGGAGCGAGAGTCGCATGGTCGATATGCTGAGTGCCGTCATCGATTCCATCAACCGGAACCTGCTGGAGGGGGGGGCGTACCTCTCGGTCCTGGAAGGGCTTCGGGTGACGGTCTCCATCTCAGTCCAGGGCTTGCTGCTCGGCACGCTCGTAGGCGCGGTGCTCTGCTGGCTGCGGATTTCAAAAATACCTGTCCTGAGTTCCTCGGCGCAATGCGTGGTCGTCGTGCTGCGTGGAAGCCCTGTGCTGCTTCTGCTGATGCTGCTCTATTACGTCGTGTTCGCCAAAAGCCGGGTGGATCCTGTGGGCATCGCGGTCTTGGCATTCGCCCTCAACAGCGGGGCGCACATCGCCGAGCTGATGCGCTCCGCGCTGGAGGCCGTGGACAAGCGCCAATTGGAGGCGGCCAGGATGCTGGGCTTCTCGCGGGCAAAGGCTTTTGTGGCCATCACCTTGCCGCAGGCGGGAAAAATCGCCAGGCCGGTGTACCAGGGCACCGTCGTCAACACCATCCAGTGGACCTCTGTCGTCGGGTACGTGGCCATCACCGATCTGACGCGGACGGTGAACAACATCGGCAACCGCACGGGCGACCCCTTCTTCTCGCTGTTCTGCGGCGTGATGATCTACCTGGGCCTGTCCTACCTCGTCCACGCGCTGTTCTCCATCGGCGGAGGGAGGGCTGAAGAGCGGTGATAAGGCTGGCGGGGGTATCCAAGCGGTTCGGGCGGGTCGATGTGTTGAAGCATGTCGACGCGCATGTGGCTAAGGGCGAATGCGTTGCCCTCATCGGGCAGTCCGGCAGCGGGAAAAGCATGCTGCTGCGCTCCATCGCCATGCTGGAAAGGCCGGACTCGGGCGCGATCTACATAGACGGAACGGACATCACGGCCCAGGGCGTCAACCTGAACCAGGTCCGCGAGTCCATGGGCATGGTCTACCAGGGCTTCAACCTGTTCTCGCACCTGAACGTGCTGGACAACATCACCCTGGCGCCGCGTTGGATCAAGAGACAGGGCCGGACGCAGGCCGAGGCGCGGGCCATAGAGCTGCTCTCCATGGTGGGCCTGGCGGACAAGGCCCACAGCTTTCCCCACCAGCTTTCGGGCGGGCAGCAGCAGCGCACCGCCATCGCCAGATGCCTGGCCATGGAGCCGCAGATCATGCTTCTGGACGAGCCGACCTCGGCCCTTGACCCGGCAATGACCAGCGAGGTGCTGTCCATCATACGCAAGCTCACCCGCATGGGTCTCACCATGCTCATTGTCACCCACGAGATGGCCTTTGCGCAGGATGTGGCCGACAGGGTGTTCTTCGTCGCGGAAGGCACCATTTACGAGCAAGGCACCCCACAACAGATCTTCGAGAACCCGGGCAGGGACAAGACCAGGGCGTTCATCACCCGGCTTAAGACCTTCTCCCACGAGATACGGTCGCTTGATTTCGACGGCGTCTCGTTGAACGCCCAGATTGAAATGTTCTGTAAGAAATACGCCATTGAACAGCAGAGAATATACCGGGTCCAGCTGGTGCTGGAGGAACTTCTGGTGATGATTTTCACGCAATGCTACCAGCATGAGACGCCTAACGTGGAGTTCACCATGGCCTATTCCCAGGAGCAGGACGACATCACTCTCGACCTTGTCTTCAAGGCGGCGGAGTTCAACCCATTCGCTCCGCAGGGGGGGGATTCCGACGATTTGGGCATGCTTTTGGTGCGGAACTATGCAAAGCAGTGCGGCCATGCTTTCAGCCAGGGAAGCAACCGCGTAACCATCAACATCTAGGGGGCAGTATGGCGCGTTGTTGGGCAGTGGCCTGTGTGCTTGTGGCGGCCATGGCGTTGGGCGCTTGCGGCGGCGGCAGCCCCGCCAAAATTGATAAAGTGGGCGATCTGAAAGACAAGGTCGTCGGTTCGGTGACTCCCCCGGGCACCCAGAAGGCTCTGGAGGAGTCCGTCGAGAAGATCATCGGCGCCAAGCAGAAAGAAGTGCAATACTTCAACCGGATGAGTGACTGCATCATGGCGCTGCAGGCCGGAAAGGTGGACGCGGTGCTGAGCCCGCGGTTCGGGGCGGACTATTTTGTGAAGCGCAACCCCGCCTTGAAGATCGTCGCCAGCCAGCCGGCCAAGGTCAATGTCGTCATGGCCCTGCGCAGCGAGGACACCCAGTTGAAGGACGACCTGGACAAGGCCATCGCCACGCTTCAAGACAACGGCAAGCTGAAGAGCCTGGAGGACGAGTGGGTGACCAACCTGCCCGCCGCCAATGAGCCCGCGAACAAGAGCGCGGCTCCCATTCCCGGAGCCAAGACGGTGTACGTCGGTGTCTGCGGAGACTACGCCCCGCTGGATTACATCGCCGCCGACGGCAGGCCAGCCGGCTTCAACGTGGCGCTGCTGAACGAACTGGGCCAGTTGCTGAAGGTCAACTTTGAGTTCGTCTCCCTCGAAAGCCAGGCGCGCTTCACCGCGCTGAGCGCCAAGAAAATCGATCTGATCTTCTGCAACCTGGATGCGAAAACGCCGGCCCTTATGGCGCTGAAGGACAAGGGCTGGGTCGCCACCAAGCCGTACTTCACCTCGGAGGTCGGTTGCTTCCTGGTCAGAAAATAGGCCGCGCAGGACAGGGCCGGCGTTTGCCGGCCCTGATGCGCCGACCGGGGAAAATGGCCCGGCAGCATGGCTGAACCGCAGACAGGCCCCGCGCCGGCCCCCCTCACGCCCACGCAATGGCTGATCTGCGCCACTGCGGCCATGGGTTTTGCCTTCGACATCTTCGAGTTGCTTGCCCTGCCGCTGGTCATCCGGCCCGCGCTGATGGAACTGGGCGGCATTCGTCCGGGTACGCCCGAGTTCAGTCTCTGGTTCAGCCTGCTGTTCTATGTCCCGGCCTTGTGCGGCGGCTGCTTCGGCCTTGCGGGCGGCTATCTGACCGACCGCCTTGGCCGCAAGCGCGTGCTCAGCTGGAGCATCCTGGTTTACGCCTGCGCGTCCTTCGCGGCGGGGTTTTCCACCACTCTGGCCATGCTCCTTGTGTTGCGCTGCCTGGTGTTCGTCGGGGTGTGCGTGGAGTTTGTGGCGGCGGTGGCCTGGCTGGCCGAGCTCTTCCCGAACGCTCGCCAGCGCGAAGGCGCGCTGGGCTGCACCCAGGCCTTTTCCTCCATCGGCGGGCTGATGGTGGCTGTGGCCAACGGCGTTGCCGCCGCCTGGGCGGTGAACCGCCCCGCGCCGCTGCTGCCGGGACTCGACCTGCCCGCCCTCCAGTTGCCCCCTCTTCACTTGCCGGAGTTCCTCGCCTTTTGGGGCAGCATAGCAAACCCGCACGCCCACTGGCGCTATACCCTCATGTCCGGGCTTATTCCCGCCCTCTTGCTCATGGCGGTGCGGCCCTTCCTGCATGAGTCGCCCCAGTGGCTGAGCAAGCGCCGAGCGGGCACCCTGAAGCGGCCGAGCATCGCCGAACTGTTCAGCCCCGGCCTGCGCCGCACGACGCTGATCACCACGCTGATGGTGGCCTGCAGCTACGCCGCGTCCTTCGGGGCGCTCCTGCAGGTGCCGCGGGTC
>Ga0183099_1000765_pt1 | contig 20994 bp, 16 predicted proteins | sample Biomet1_FD_127788 | JGI IMG/M metagenome (GOLD analysis project Ga0183099, IMG submission 127788) | Microbial communities from bioreactor (seeded with anoxic lake sediment) at LBNL, California, USA - Biofuel metagenome 1 | ecosystem: Engineered > Bioreactor > Anaerobic > Unclassified ...
GGCAGTATGGTAACAACAACTTTAAGTACAACAGGATCACCCTGCGATACCTTAGCTGAAAAGTCAATCACTCCCAGCAAACAAAAACGCTTCATCCAGATCCGCCATTGGCTGCAATATACTGCCATGCCGGATCAAGTAGATATTTTTTCCCCTTTTATTCGAAGACATGCTTGCTGTTTTCCTTTTCTGCCTCCGTGCCAATCACTCTTTTCCCAGAAAGGAGCGACCACTGGCGGGTGATTTCTACCTGTAAAAACAAAATACCGTCTTCTTCGGCACGGCAAATCGCTGGTATTTTCCGCAGCATTTGCAAGACCGCATCTTCTTCAAACAAAAAAACATTGGGCAGTATGGTAACAACAACTTTAAGTACAACAGGATCACCCTGCGATACCTTAGCTGAAAAGTCAATCACTCCCAGCAAACAAAAAACGGCTTCATCCAGATCCGCCATTGTAATTTCTGAGTTTCCTATGCAAACCTTGCTGTCCAGCCGGTTTCTGATTCTCTCCAGCCGGCGAAGCTTACTGCCGCAGGAACAATTCCCCACGATAAATTTTGAAATGTCACCGGTTCGGTAGCGAATCAACGGCATTCCCTGCCGCGTTAACGTCGTAAAAACCACTTCGCCGTATTCGCCATCCGGCACGGGACACAAAGACACCGGATCAATGATTTCAAAGTAAAGATCCGCTTCACGCAAATGATAACCATCATGCGCTGCGCATTCGATCCCGCCCCCGAGGCCCATTTCCGTCATTCCATAATGGCCGTACACGGAGCAGTTCCATATCCGCTCTAATTCCCGAACAAGCACGGCAGGAATATAATCTGTGCTCAACAAGATATTTGCCGGGCGCCAGGCACTTTTCCCCCAGCGTTCCCAATAGCGGGCCATCGCCAACACCTGTACAGGAACCCCGACAAGACAGCTTGCCCGCTCTTTACACATCGCCTCCACGGCCGCTGGTACTTTATCAACAGAGCCATAGGAAATCGGCATTGCTCCGATACACTGCACGGCCTTCCATAACAGAGCCCCTACACCTCCAGGGCGTTCTCCCGGCAATAAAATCATGACGTTGTCGGCTGCGGTTGTAAATGTCGAAATTCCGCAGCGAAAAAAATCAATCGTCAGCTCCTGATCGGCATGGGTAAAATAAAGTCGTTTGGGGCTGCCCGTGGTCCCCGAAGTGTTCAAGGTAACCACCCGATTGATATGGCTTTGCGAAACGCATACCATCTGCGCGGCAGACTGTTTAATATCCTCGGCGGTTGTCAATGGATATGCAGCAAGATCTGCCAGACAGGAAAGCGGCTTTTTGTCACAGCTGGCCCAAAGGCGGTGATAAAATGGGCTGAGGCGACGAGCGCGAACAATTGTCTCATTTAATTTTTCGAGCTGGAAGTCGGCAATTTTTTCTCTTGTTCGCTGGTTTTCTTTCCTGTTGATTTTTTTTTCAATCCAAGCATCCAGCGGTGTTATCGGCAATTTATTCATCTTTATGTCCTCCTGTACAAAGCCTTTCCCTGTTGGCTCGTAAGATTGTATGCGCAGAAAGGGATCAGCCGATTATCCTGACTCACCACATGAATATAGCACTGCTGCAATCGCTCTAAATCAAGCGTCCAAACATCTTGAAACGTCATACCCGATACGGCCAGTTTGTACGTATTCACCCGGGTTAAAAATTCATCAAGACTGCTCAAATTGCCCGCAGAAAATTTTCCTGATCGTTCTTCTGCCTGTATTTTTGTCTGTTTTGCGGCAGACCATTGCCGCGCGACAAATTGCCGGCTTCGCTTTGCCGTTTCAATTCCCGGCTTTGCGGAACAACAAGACGCACCGGGAACCGGCAGTAGTGGCTTCAATCCGCCCCCCGGCAACAGCAGAAAATCACCGTGAAAAGAACAGTATGCATGCTCTCCGCTGGGCGGTCGAAAATCGCTTGTTTTCATCCGGCCATTCGTCTGTTTCTCAATTTCGCGAAGAATCTGCGGAATTGTCAGGCGGTCTTCATCGCTTGGCACTTTAGGATATCTGCCGAAATAACTGATCGGTTGAAAGTGAACGCCCCGGACGACCGGCATATTGTCTATGGCAAAGTTCAGGATGTCACCAATCTGGCTGTCGTTTACGCCAGGGACCAAGGTGGGAACAAGTACAACCCCCAGATCATGTGTCCTGCAGGCCTTGATCACTTTTTTCTTGCTGCTGAGCAGCGCTTTGCCGCGCAATTTCATATAGACGCTGTCATCCGTCCCATCAAATTGCAAAAAAACACAATTCAAGCCGGCAGCTTTCAGCCGAACAATAAATTTTTCATCCGTTGCCAGGCGAAGGCCATTGGTGTTGACCTGAAAAAATTCAAAACCCATCTGTTTTCCCATAGCGATGATTTCCGGTAAATCATCGCGAAGCGTAGGTTCGCCACCGGACAACTGAATATTATATGGACCGCCGCTCTCCATTAGCATGCGGTACCAGCCTTCAATCACAGTAATATCCGGCGCTACACGCTTGTCAGGCGTTGCCTCGGCAAAACAGACAGGACATTGCAAGTTACACTGATTCGTTACTTCCAGCAAGACACAGCAGGTTTGCTGGCGATGCGCAGGACATAAACCGCAGTCAAACGGACAGCCGTCTTTCACTTCCGTGGCAAAAACGGCGGGTGCTGCGGGCGGCAGAGCATTCGTCCAATGCTGATAATCTGGTGCGCCCTTCCATATACAGGCTTCATAATTTCCGTGCTCCGGGCAGTACTTCTGCAAAAACACGTGATCGCCCCGCAAAACTCGCTGGGCCGGAATGCGCTGCAGGCATTCCGGGCATACACTTTGGGTTTCTGATAGTATAACCGGCGATTTTTCCCATTTGCCATCTCTCATGATCCACAATCACCTCATCTGCATATTGTGCTGTAGTATTTCTTCCAATATCTCTTCAAACTGCTGCTTGCTTGTCTGTGGATCATTATCGGGATATTGTACTTTGATGATGCTGTCATGCAAAACGCCTTTGACCGTTGTACCATCCGTAAAGATCACTTTAAAAAAGGGCCGGGGGAAATTTTTATGGAAAGTCACTACGCCAAATGCCGCAAATTCCTGAACAACAGCTTCGCTTATTCTTTTTGGCAGGCAATACTCATACATATGGGTACTGGCAAAACAATTTTCTACTTTCCTGCCTTCAGCCCGCATCATGTAGTATCTTTTCGACTGCCTGCAGGCAGTAATCGATGTCCTCATCCGTAGTAAAACGCGATAAGCTCAAGCGCACCGTCCCCCCCGGTGCCGTACCTAAAAAGGAATGAATCTGCGGTGCACAATGAAGCCCTGTGCGGCAGACAATGCCAAAACTCTGCTGCAGTATTTCACCGACCTCTTCGACATCCCAGCCCTTTAACGTAAAGGATACAACAGGCGTTCGCGGCGCAGCGGCATCAATTGTTTCTGCACCGAGTTCCTTCAAGCCTGCGCACAGGCGCTCGGTCATATGCAACAAAGCAATGTCTTTTGTCTCCTGCGCATTTCGCCAGCGCAGCGCCCCGACCAATCCGGCAAAAGCACAATCATTCGGAGTGCCGGCTTCAAAACGGATAGGCAGCATAGGGGGCATCTCATCAAGATCGCTCTGTATACCGGTTCCGCCTACCCAAACGGGCTCTAATTCCGCTTGCATGGTCGGCGCTATATACAGCCCGCCGGTCCCTGTTGGCCCCAATACATACTTATGCCCGGTAAAAGCCGCCAAATCAATCCTCCATTCTTCAGGATAAACCGGCAGGATGCCCAGACTCTGCGAAGCATCCAAAAGCGTTATGGCACCCACCGCCTTGGCCATTGCCGCAAGCATGTTCGCATCATTGACGGCTCCGGTAACATTGGAGGCATGGGTAAATACGGCTGCCTGCGGTTTGAATTTTTTCAGTGCAGTATCCCAGGCTTCTGGAATAATCCGCCCCGCCCTATCCACAGGGACGATATGAACTTTTATACCTTTTGTTTTCGACAGATAATGCAGTGGCCGCAGAACGGAATTATGTTCTGCAGCCGTGGTTACGACGGCTGCTCCTTGTTTCCAGCGAATTCCATGCAAAGCAACATTCAACGCATGGGTGGCATTCGGTCCAAACACAATTTGATTTGGATCCTGAACCTTAAGTAAAGCAGCCAACAGACTGCGGCATTCCAGTGCAGCATCGGGGCCGCTGAAGGCAGACCGACCTGCATGATAAGGAACCTTATGGATAAAATCCGCTACAATCTCCCCTACCGGAGGTGCTTTTGGCCAGGACGTCGCTGCATTGTTTGCATATACAAGCTTCATAGAATCCCCTCCCGTCTTTGATGCAATTCATCGAAACTGCGGATACCTAAAATCCGAAAAATTTTATGTTGAATATCTATGGCGGATTGCATTCGCTGGACAATAGCAGCTACCGCTTCTGGTTGGTCAGCAAACCTCTCCATCGATGGTCGAAAGCGTTCCCACAAAGTTACCCGCTGCTCGCCGCAAACCAGTTTATCGGCAAGAAATACAATGGCAGCTTCATCAATTGCTTCGTCTTCCCTGAAAGCAAAATCCATATGAGTGCCGACAATGCCGGCTACGCAAGAAAACCCCATAGACTTGAGCATCCGGGCGCCTCGCCTCGCATGATGTTTTTTCCCTTTAGCCAAGTCATGCAGCAATGCTGCGGCAGACACTAAAACCGGATCTATTTTCAAGCCAGCTCGTTTCAACAAAACGGCCAGAGAATATCCCAGAGCAGCAACCGCGCGCCCATGACGCACCACGTTTTCGTTTCCTTGGTATTTATCTAAAATGGCAAGGCATTCATCACCAGTGGGAATAGGATGCCGCTCATAGTATACCGTCATCTTTTGGTAATCCTCTGCTGTATCAAGATCCATGAGAATCCCTTGATCCGCGACAGCAACTTCTGCCTCGGCAGCGGCAAAACCATCCAGAATCATCCGCAAACCGCCATCTCCATTGCTGCGCCGAATAGCCGCAAAGCTTTTACTGCTGATGAATGGCGGATGGCCGCGTTCACCACCAAAAACTGGATAAACAACGGTCGCACCGGTTCTGCGGTACTCCCGTAAAACAGCTTTCACCGTACGCCGGCGGATCAGCGGATTATCTCCTGGCAACATCAGAAACCCATCGATATCCGATTCCATACTTTCAATGCCTGCCAAAATAGAGGAAAACATCCCTGCCGCATACTTTGGATTATTTATGATCCGAACGTCCACGTTGGCTAGCGCGCTGCTGATTTGCTCCGCTCGATAGCCCGTCACAACCCGGATATCCTTTATCCCTCCTTGGCGCAGGCTCTCCACAGCATTTTCAATTACCGTCTTTTCTCCCAGGGGCAGCAATGGTTTAAACCGCCCCATGCGTCGTGAATAGCCTGCAGCAACAATCAATCCGACTATTTTCCCTGCGTTAGACATTTGCCTCGCTCCGCTCTGACTTTAATCAATTCTGCCACAATGCTTACCGCAATTTCTTCCGGTGTCTCCGCATAAATATCAATGCCAATAGGAGCATAAACCTGTTGCAGGGCTTCTTCACTGAACCCCTTTCGCTGCAGGTCGCGATACAAGGTGTTCCTTTTCCGTTTACTGCCAATCATTCCAATATAGGCAACGGGAAAAAGCAGCATCTGCGCTAATACAGCACCATCATGCAGATGCCCGCGGGTCACGATGACGATATAACTGTCGCTGTCAATACATAATTCCGGCAAGCATTTAAAATCGTCAAGCAGCAGGATATCTGCATCCGGGAAACGCTCCTGATTTGCAAATTCACAGCGATCATCGAGGACAACTGTTCGAAAACCGACCATATTCGTCAAACGAGCAACCTGTTGAGAAACATGCCCGGCGCCAAACAGATAGACGGTCTCCTCATTTTTTATGGGTTCTGCAATGTATTGTCTGTCGGCATTTACTTCTGCGTGAAGGAAAATCTGAGCCGGACCGGAGGGCAATGCATCGATAAAGGCAGGATCATATTCCAGGCTTCCGATAATTGTTCCATCCGGTAAAAGCAGGCACTGCTGTCTTCCTTTAGCTTCCGTTTTTACCAGTGTCAACTCGGTAATCAGCCAAGCCTTCTGCTGGTTTTCCATCGCAGCGAGCAATGCCCGATACACTTGCAGCATCGCATCGTCCTCAGCCATAATGTAATCGATGAAGATTTTCCCTGAACCGCCGCAAATCATCCCGAGTCCCGCAGCATCCTTGCCTGTAAGATCAAAAGCCTGCATCATGGGGCAGCCGTTGTGATGAACCTTCTGTGCCAAGCGAATCGTTTCCGCTTCCAATCGCCCACCGCCGATAGTACCGATAATAGAACCATCCGGGCGAACAATCATTTTTGCTCCAGCCGATCTCGGTGAAGACCCGGAACTGTACAGGATCGTTGCCAGTACAATATTTTCACCAGACGAAAGCAACTGTATTACATTTTGATATAAATTCTTCATGTGACGCCTCCCCATCATGCCCCAGGCATTTTATACGTTGCCATTATATTCACCGGAACGGGAATATCCATTTGCCGCCAAAATTGCCATAACTTTCTCATAAACGCCTTGAACGATTTGCGGGCAGCGGGCAGCCCGGTTTGCCGGATTGTTTTCCAGAATCGTCGTACAATCGGTTCCGCCGTACTTTGCACCTGTCTCCTGCTCAAACCATTCTACAAATTCTTTGAGCATATCATTTAAGTGATTGTCTTCCATCTCCTCCGCTGCTCCCTTTCCCGCATAGAGTCCAAGCAGGCAGGCCCCGCCAGTCAAAGCGCCGCAAGTCTTTCCACAAAACCCCAGACCGCCGATCAACCCGGACATCGCCCGAACTAGATCCGGGTTTTCTTTGCCTCGTTCTTCCAAGGCAAGCAGACACAAAATCTGGCTGCACAAAAAACCCTGCTGTGACAATTCCACCATCTTAAAGAACAAGTCATTCATCTTCATTCCGCCTTTCCCGTCAATGATCTTGGCATTTCGGTTGCTCCGCTCCTTTGCCGAACAATTCATGGATCCGTGAAAGAGCCAGCGCGGAGAGAAAATGCAGCTGCGACGGTTTCCCATCCATTGTTTCGCCAGAAAGGATAATCCCGTTGCCATTTTCCAAATATTGGATTGGTAATTTGCGGCGGAATTTTTTTCCCGTACTTCTATCAATCACTTCAACAAACACTGTATCCGCTTCAATTTGTTCTGGTAAGTCCTCGTGTTTTTCCATTTTCCCTGCCTCCCGCTACTTTATTTCTCTGACGAAAAGATCAAACGCTGTCCCATTCTGCACTTTGGACAGTTTCGCCCCGCATTGCTATCCTCGCATTTTTTGCAGTATACCGTAAAACAACGACAGCACTGATACAAAGGGGCATTGTCCGTCAGCTCCTGCTTACACCGGGGGCATAATTGCTTTCCCATATCCGTTCTCCTTTCCTGTCTTTTTTTCAGCGATCAGCAAAAAATAGCCCAACTTCGTTTCTTTTTCATTTTTGCCGAAATCGCCTGACGCAGCCCGGCAAACGATATCATGCAAGGCTGGCGTCAAACCGTATTGCATGATATAGCCTGCAACAAAGTCTTTCAGACAAGCGGACTGGTCTTCAAAACAAAGAAGTTGAAAACCTTCTTCGTCCAATAATGCCAATAAATCGTTGTCTGTGATACAGCGCAGCGAACGGTTTATTGGCGGCAAATAACACCGTAAAGCCATCCCCTCCGCTTTTGGTCTGATGTATAAATCGGTAATCCCCAGTTTTCCACCGGGAGCAAGTATCCGGGCCAGTTCGCGCATTGTTTTTAACCGGTCATGCATAACCGATAAGCTGCACTCCATTAGAGCTCCGTCTATAGAACCGTCATCAAATGGCAAATTTTCACTTTTTGCCTGCAGCAGCAATAAATCGGCATTTCGTTTTTTTCCTTCACGCAAGCGTTTTTTCTCCGAATCCACCCCAATTGCCTGCATGGCACATTGATCTCGCAGATACTCCACCGTTTCACCGGCACCGCAGCCAATATCCACAACTGTAGAATTTGCCGGAAAGGCACAGTACGCAATCACTTTTCTGGTCAGCGCGCGCCCGCCCGGATGCATGTGCAGCATCATTTATCCTCCATGGAAGCTTCAACTTGTTTCATTTTTCCATTTGCCAATTCTTCCGGAATATAGACCAAGCCACACTGCGAACATTTGTAAAGTTCCACGGGAAAGCTGCTGCCGAGATAGGTGAGATTCACTTTCCCCATCGTCAATTTTATGCCGCATTTGGCACATACAATATCAACTTCCTGTTGGCCTGTTTGATTGCTCATCATTCTCCTCCGCTAATTCAGAATGTTGATTCTGTGGGAATAGGCGTTTTTAACAATAAATGCATCATTTTCCTGCAGATATTCCACCCAGTACGTCACGCTGTCAATCTGATAATAGGCGATGAACGCATCATTTTCCATATTCCTTAATTTGTTGCCGCTGTTTTCTGCATACCCAATTACCTTAGCTACGTCATCGACAAGGATCATCCGCTCTTCCATAAGACAACTTATATTGTCAGGAATGATTAACTTCACTTCTGTTTTTAACTCTTCCATAACGTCTCCCCAGATGTCTTGCAAAAATTCTCTTTTTAATTGCTCGCGGTTTTCTCGCCGTCGGGAATAGCCAGGTCCTTTTTGTTCGGCTCTGGCATCTTCAGCCCCCGCAAAAATAAGATCCAGCAGATGATATACGCGTTTCCCCTGGCTGGCAAAATTATCCCGGCACATACTGCAGTATGTCAAATAATCCGCTTCACTTTCGCCGATCCGCCGTCGTATTACTTTTTCTGCAACGTCTCGGTTCGCATGCATCATTAAACCGCCATAACTGCAGCAGACCGTATTTTCCCGGTGAAAAGGCAATTCCTCCACTTCATAGCCCAGCTTGCCGACAATGCTGCGCACAGCGTCCTGCATGGGAATTTCCCGCCGTGCCGTACAGCTGTCGTGTACCGCCAATTTTTTCGGCGCATGCACCGCTGCCTGTTCTGGCAGCCCTGTTTGTTCAAAGATTGTCCACAAACTCTCCAGCGGGGCATTCGGCAAATTTTGTTTAAAAAGATGATGGCATGAGGGACAAACCGTTATCATACAGGGCTGACCTAAAGCCTCCCATTCCTGTTTCAGTGTTTGCATGATTTCCGCAAACATTTCCCTTTGTCCCGCCCAGTTGGCCGGAGCTCCGCAGCAGCTGAGCATCAGACCAACACCACCATGTAGCTTATCGCATAAGAAAGCATAGGTTTGTTTCACCAGTTGCGGCGATGAAGCCGTTAATTGGCAGCCTGGAAAAAAAGCATATTGGCTGGCTGCAAATCCGGGCTGATTCCTGTACAGTGCACAGCGGGCGCTGTTGCTAAATTGCATATCCCGCAGAGCAAACTCATACGTTGAAGGCGGCATCTTCCCTCGATCAACCATCATCCGACGCGCTTCTAAACAGATCTCGCCCATATTCAAATTGCCCGGACAGACCTGTTCACACAGCCCGCATAAATTACAGGAATTGATCATTTTATTCGCACGATGAATCCCCATGACAATCGACAAGTTATTGTATATTTCTCGTACGTACCGTTTAGGATACGCTCGATAATGGGCCAGGTATTCACAAACTTTCACGCATTCCAGACATTCACACAAAAGGCAGCGTTCCGCCTCCCTTGCTGCCTCTGCATCGCTGTACCCACGGGCAGTATCGATGGGCTCCAGCATAAACTGTGGCTTTATCCCTTTTGTATTTGTATAAAGAGAAGTCGTAAACGGGCCTTCATTCATCCGATTGGCCGATAAGGATGCATTTTGAAATAATCGGTCAATGGATATGGCGGCAATTTTCCCATCCGCCAGCGAGGAAATCGGTGACTGCTGTCCTTTTCTGCAGCGAATACCGCCGCCAGCAAAAACCTTTTCCTGCCCCACTGCCAGCGTCAGCAAATCGACCTGCAATGTGCCTTCTGCATTCCGAGTAAAATGAAATCCATTATCCCAATTTTCCTGGAAACCAGTTGCCACATAAATCGCATCAAACCGATCCATAAGACAAGCCAGTTCTGTTATTCGTGTATGATAATGCATCTCTACAGGAAGTTTAGCAAAAACCGAAAAATCTTCGTGAATCACGTGTCTGGGCAATTCGATTTCCGAGCGGGTCCAAATCAGCCCGCCCAGGCAATCGCCTGCTTCAAACACATCTACTTTATAGCCTTTTCGCCCGAGTTCAAACGCTGCCGTCAAGCCACTGAGGCCGGCACCGACAATGGCTACTGCCTTGTCTTTCGCCGGCAGTGGAGCAATGTCATAGCTGCCCGGCTTATGATTGACGCAGAACATTTCCAATGCTCTGACAGAAATCGCCTCATCAATTTCCTGCCGCTTGCATTCCTGCCGGCAAGGTTGATCACAAATCCTGCAAAGAATTCCGGGGAACGGAACTGCACGGCGAAAAATCTCAAAGCCTTTTTCAACCTCTTTCTTGTCGATTGCCTCAATAATACCTTTGACATCAACATGAACCGGACATCTGGCCGTACAACCCGCTGGTTTTTCCTGAATGCATTTTGCTTCCCGCTGGCGCAATAAATTTTGATCCATTTGATCCATAGAATCACCTTCTTCCTGCTATGTGGAAACCGAAAGGCCGGCAAGCCAATCAGCTTGCCGCCCGTTTTCGTTTGTGTGCTTTTCCAATATTTTTGTAAATCACTGGTTTTACTTGGCTAATGCATCCAATCCCGCTTTGATTTTTTCCGGCAATGCCGGAACCGCAAAGATACGGACCCCGCAGGCATTATAGATTGCATTGAGAATTGCCGGATGCGGCGCGGTAAGTGGACCTTCGCCTGCACCAGCAGCGCCATATGGACCGGCAGGGCGCGGCGTAATGTTGTAAATGATTTGCATATCATCGGGAATATCCTTGATGAATGGCAGGCCGCAGCCGATGAGGCTGGTGTGCTTCTTGAGATCCTCAAAGTCCTCGGTTAAGGCAAGTCCAACACCTTGTGCCAATCCGCCGTAAACCTGACCATCGCAAGTCGTCTTATTCGTAATGGTTCCTACGTCCTGAACCGTTACAAACCGCACAACCGTAGCCTTGCCGGTTTTCATATCGACTTCCACTTCCGGCATAAATACCGCATACATGTAGACAGGGAACGGATCGCCCTGGCAGGTATCCGGGCTGCAATCCGTACACATAGATGCCGTCCACGAACCATCATAATGCACCGGAATGTTTTCCGCAGTCATCTCATCATAGGTGCGAAATGTCCCATCCGCCTTGCGCATGGCATTAACTAACATTTCACAAGAAACACGAATGGCATTTCCTGTCATGACGTTTTGCCGGCTGCCGCCGGATGGGCCGCTGGCTGGCGTGAAGGCCATATCGTTCATAACCAGTCGAATCTGCCCAGGGGTAATTCCCATTTGCCGAAGCGTCTCATGCGCATGCGTTAACGTTGCCAGATCCGCACCTTGCCCATGATCCTGCCAGGAATCACCAACGGTTATCGTGCCATCTTTATTTAGTTCTACCCACGCATGGGAGCTGTCAGGGCCATCGAGCCCGCAACCGTATATACCGAGAGCCAGTCCTACACCACGTTTCTTTTCCGGCGTTGAGACAGCTTTGCAGCGAACCTTCGCTTCTTCCCAATACGGCCGAATTTTATCGAGCATATCCGGCAGACAGAACACTTCCGGCACCTGACCTGTCGGCGTAGTAGCTCCGGGACGATAAACATTTTTATAACGCAATTCCAAAGGATCCATCCCTATTTTTTCAGCTAAAATATCCATGGCGATTTCCGAGGATAAAAAAGCTTTTGGCGAACCATAGCCGCGGAAGGCAGATCCCCAGGCATGATTGGTGCAAACACATTTCCCATGGCCGCGAATATTCTTGATGTCATAACCAGCACCAGTGAACTGGCCTTGGCGCATACAGTTCAGATCGCCAAACTCACTATACGGACCGTGATCGAGCCACCACTTCGTTTCCATTGCCAGTAGCTTTCCGCTTTTGTCAGCAGCAAGCTTGGTTTTCACAAGAGCTGGTGACCGTTTGCCCGTATAAGTGATTTGCTGGAACATACTGAAGTTAAGTGAAACCGGCTTTCCGTCACAGGCAAGACAAGCAACCCCCAGCAAAGCTTCATTGGTCGGGCTGAATTTATAGCCAAAGGTTGCACCCGTCGGGTTCGCGACAAGACGACATTTTTCCGGCTCTATGCCAATACCGGCGACAATCATTGCATGATGCAGATGCAGGGCTATACTTTTGGAATGAATCGTCAGCCGGCCTTCCTCATCCATGTAGGCACTGCCGCAGTCAGGCTCAAGCGGCAAGTGGGGCTGGCGGCTGCAATAGGTTTCTGCTTCAGCAATAACAAGGTTTGGATCTTCCATAAATGGTTTTGTATCTTCGCCTTTTATTACCCCCTGCTCATAATACACATTTGGGGTTCCCGGATGAATTTCGATAGCGTCGTCTGCCATAGCCGCCGGGGCGCTCATGTAAGCTGGTAAAATTTCAAGATCAACTTTTACTGCTTTGGCTGCGGCTTTGGCGTGTTCTTCTGTATCCGCAGCAACCATCGCAATCGCATCTCCAAACTGGAAAACTTTTTCATCACAAAGAATCGGCCGATCCCAGCCATCTCCTTTGTTGCTAGGGAATGTGATCAATCCGCTGATGCGATTTTTCCCTTTTACATCTTTATGGGTGATAACCTTATAGACTCCAGGCATTTTCTCCGCTGCCGCGGTATCAATACCTTTGATATTTGCATGCGATACATCCGCTTGAACTAATGCCAGACGCAGGGTTCCCGGCGGCATTTGCAAAGCGACATCCGCACCAAAATCCCATGTGCCGGTGACCTTTCGCAAAGCAGACGGCCGCACATACGTCGTTCCATAAATTTTGTTGCCAACCGGTTTAAACAGCAGATCTTCCTTGCGCATTTCACCCCGAACAACTTGTGCGGCTGCCATTACCGCATCGACCAGTGGTTTATAACCGGTACAGCGGCAAGCATTGCGGTTTTTCTGGAACCAGTCGCGAACTTGTTCTCTGGTCGGATTTGGATTTTCGTCAAGGAGAACTTTGGCTGACAAGATAAAGCCGGGACTGCAAAAACCACACTGGGCGCAACCGTAAGCCATCCAGGCGACCTGCAAAGGATGAAGATTATCCGGCGTCGCCAAACCTTCGATTGTCGTGATGCTGGCCTCATCCGGTACGCGTTTCATCCGGACAACGCACGATCTTACAACTCGGCCATCCATAATGATGGAACAGGTTCCACATTGTCCCTGATTACAACCAACTTTACAGCCTGTCAGCAGGAATTGCTCTCTGAGTACACTTGCCAAAGTGGCTTCTGGATCGGCAATCAGTGTCCTTTCCAACCCATTGATGATTAACACTTTTTTTTGCATATGTTTTCTAAACCCCTTTTCTGTATTCATATTTTATCGCTTCAGTCGCCTTTGCCAAAACCGCATTCCGGGTACCGGCACTCTTTACAAACAAGGCAAAGTCCGCCATGCCCCAGCCGCGTAATATCTTTGCGGGTCAACTCCTCTCCAGCCAATAAGCGCGGTGTAACCAAATCAAAGATTGTGCTTTTGTGGTACATCACACAACCGGGTAATCCCAAAACCGGAATCGCTCCCAAATAAGCCAGCATAAACATGGCTCCGGGCAGAGTTGGAGCGCCATAGGAAACAACTCTGCCACCGGCTTCGCGGATGCCAACCGGCGTTACATCATCTGGATCAACCGACATGCCGCCCGTAGTGACGATCATGTCTGCGCCTTCGGCAAGCAATTCATGAATTGCTTTGGCAATGAGGGCCGTATCGTCCGGCACAAAAATCTGCCGTAAGACAGAACTGCCCCATTGTTCAAATTTTTTCCCCAGAACCGGACCAAAACAATCCTTGATGCGGCCATAGTAGATCTCGCTGCCGGTGGTTACAATGCCCACTTTGAACGGCTTCATTATCTTTACTTCCAGCACAGGACCATATTCATCACAGATTTCTTCAATCTGGCGGATTTTTTCTGTCGCAATAACCAGCGGTATGATTTTGCAGCCGGCAATTTTAGTTCCGCGATAAACCATTTGGTTCGAATGCAGTGTTGCTGCGGCAACCTGCTCAATATCGTTAATCTTCTCCAGTGCCGCAACGTTTACTTTCAATAAGCCTGTAATTTCAGCCTTAACCTCGACTTTACCTTCCGACACATCAACTAAACTTAGGCCAGTGCCAGCAACCGCTGTTGCGAATCTGACAGCGGCATCATTTTCATGCAGCGTATTCTCATTGACCTCCCAAACAAAAATATTTTCTTTCCCGAGCAACAGAAATTTATGAATATCTTCCTGCTGAATGATATGTCCTTTTTTAAAAGCCCGCCCTTTGCGTTTTCCCGGTATTATTTCGGTAACGTCATGGCAAAGAACCATCCCGACAGCCTGCTTTACGGAAACTGCTCGCATGAAATCCCTCCCTTACCCCTATGTATTTTATGAAAATTTCAAATATTAATTATATTTATTGCATTTTCCGTTCCAACAATGCACAAAAGTGGCGAACAGAATCTTTTTTTAGTTTCCTCGCCACTTTCACATCCGTTATGTGTTTAAAATCAAACCAATCCATACAGCATCTACCATTTATTATTTTCCTGCAAAATTCTATTTCAGCAAACGATATTCCGGTTTCCGTCCAAACACTATGTTACAAGTGTTCAAAAGTGTAACTTTGTTGAAACAGTCGCGGTACACTTATAAAACAGTATCTGCCAATTTTCATTTCCATCTAACTGTAAATGGAATGTTGTTTCATTTTGCGATACAAAGTATTCCGGGAAATCCCCATACTACGAGCGGTTAAACTCACATTGCCTTTATACTGAGATAACATTGCCAAAATTTCATTTCGTTCATCGGTCTCCCACATTCGCTGCCGCCAGGTGGCCTTAACAGCACTAGCACTGCCTGCCTGCGAGATCAGCTCTTCCTGCTGGCTGGCGGCCTGCCCATCTCGTATTTCTTGCGGCAGATTTTCCAGCGTGATCTTATTCCCTTCCGTTAGACTCACAATTCGCTCGACCACATTTTGCAGTTCCCGGACATTGCCTGGCCAGTCATAGCGAACAATCCGGTCTACAACCGCTTTATCGATTTCAAAACGGCGGACATGTTTATCAAGCTTTTCCAAAAAGTAATTAAACAGCCGAACAATATCATCAACGCGCTGCCGCAAAGCCGGAACGGTAATGGATATCACATTGAGTCGATAGTACAAATCTTTGCGAAATGTTCCCTTGCTGATTTCCTCCATTAATTTTTTATTCGTTGCACATATCACTCGAACATCTACCGGAATTTCCTTTTCACAGCCAATCCGGGTCACCTTTCGTTCCTGCAAAACACGCAAGAGTGCTACCTGCTGTTCCAGCGGCATATCACCAATCTCATCCAAAAAAATCGTTCCGCCCGACGCCAACTCAAATTTTCCCGGTTTACCACCGCGTTTTGCCCCGGTAAAGGCTCCGTCGGCATAGCCAAACAATTCACTGCCAATCAATTCTCTGGGTAAAGCACCGCAGTTTACTGCAATAAAGGGGCCGGCGCAGCGCTTACTGCGATTGTGTATGGCCTGCGCAAAAATTTCCTTTCCTGTGCCGCTTTCTCCCTGTAAGAGAACATTGCTCGTCGACGCTGCTGCAAGTGACGCCACCCGTACCGCCTCTAAAAGCGCCTTGCTTTCTCCAACAATGTCACTAAAATGAAGCGTTCCATAATGGCCGCTAAATCGATTTACCAGACTCTGCACTTGCTGCATCGGGCGCAGGACAATGACAGCGCCCAGTACCTTCCCCTGTGCATCGGTAACCGGAGCACCGGAGGCTAAACAATGCGTCATTTCCCTGCCAGCCTCTACCATTATTTCAATATCGGTAAAGGCCTCTTTGTTTTTTAACAGCTTTCGAATCACTGCCTGCTTATCGCCTAAAAGGCATTCCACAGGTAACCCGGATTTTACTTCCACTTTTCCTGGTATCGTGGCGATAATCTTTTCAACAACCGGATTCAAGTCTGTAATGATGGCATTGTGATCAATCATAATAACGCCATCCGACATGGTATTGAAAATATTCGTCAAACGCTTATTGATGACATTCAACTGGTTGTTTTTCTCCTGGCTATCTAATTGTGCCATAATTGCTTCCACCCCAGCCACAACCATGCCTAGGGTATGAAGATGCGCCGCTGTCGATGCACCAGAAATATCCAAGATCCCTAACAGTTCACCTTGCCGGTCAAAAATCGGCGCAGCGGAGCAGGTGATTCCATGATGCATGCGGCAATAATGTTCGGAACCAGTCACCTGCATCGGCTCTTTACTAACCAGTACCGTGCCAATCGCATTGGTTCCAGCGTCCCCCTCACTCCAGCTGGCTCCCTGAAAAAAACTTTCCGTCATCGGATTGATCAGCATATCATGATCACCCAAAATTTCCATAACATAGCCTCGCTCATCTGTCAATGCGACAACAAAACCAGAACCTGCAACAATTCGATATAAATTTTTCATAAAGGGTTCAGCGATTGCAATTAATCTGCTGTTGCGTTTTAACATCACTTGCAAATCAGCCTCATCAAGCTGGCGATGGATGCGCTCGCCATTCGGTTCCACGTTTGCCTTATAACAGCGTTCCCACGAATCCAGAATTTCTTTTCTAACCGTATAGCAACTTGTCTTGTTGCAATTAGAAGAATTTTCTGTAAAATCCAGCCAATGCGAAAAAATCTGGTCATCCATATTAATATTTTCACGATACATCGTCATAAAACACACCTACCCGATCTTGCTTTTCTACTTCTATGCTACTTCGTCATTCATAAATAAAATCCCTTTTTGTCTGCTGGAAATCGTAACCTGTAAAAAACAGACCAATATTTCCCCACCGGGTTAAGAAACAAACCGTATATCGTCCAATGATATGACAAAAAGCCTGCAGGATTCACCAAGCAGGCTCGACAGCAACATTTTAATTTATTCTAGCCCCAGTGTTTGAACTCATCGACATCATAAAATAAAACTCTCGATTTTCAGCCTTCTATTCCTTTGCCTGCGAAAAATGCCCGCAAACCACAACACCTATAGTGACAAGGAATGGTAAAATATAAAGATACCCTCCGGTCCATCCCAAAAGATACGGCCCTATAATCTTGTCATGCATCACCATTGTCCCGGCAGTCCAAGCTAAGATTCCCGAACCGATATAGATCAGCCAGGAATACTTTTGCATCCACTGGCCAATGATCTGGCTGCCCCAAACAATAATCGGCACACTGATGAGCAGTCCCAGGATTACCAGCCCAAAATGCCCGCCAGCGGCTCCGGCGATCGCCAAAACATTGTCGATTCCCATAGCTGCATCGGCAATGACAATTGTTTTGATCGCCTTCCAGAAATTATCCGATGTTGCGATATTTTCATGATTGCCTGCTGGTTTTAATAATTTTATAGCGATGGGAATCAAAACCAATCCACCGACAGCCTGCAAAAATGGTATGGTCAACACCCATACAGCAAGCAAGGTCATCAGCAGTCGGATGACAATCGCACCGCCGGTTCCTATATAAACAGCTTTTTTGCGTATAACCTCCGGTAGATCGCGCGAGGCCATTGCAATGACAACGGCATTATCCCCAGCCAACACAAGATCCAAGACAATAATTGACCCCAATGCCATCAAAAACTCCAACGAAAAAACTTCCACTTTATAGCCTCCTTTAAAATAAAAAAAGACTTTTAGTGTAATGTTTATCATTACACTAAAAGTCTCACCAATCAAATGCCCTGCATTCAACACCATTGCCAGCTGTAGTTACAGCATATATGTTGACAATAGTCTAACAGTTACTCCCCTTTAGTTTGGGTACTTATTTAGTTTGTATTATAAGTATAGCAAACAACCAAACCAATTGTCAAGATCCCATAACGGATGCATCCTTCGTCTGCGGTAGCCTGACCGCAGTTTCCAGAACTCAGATCCGAAACTTGCTGACAACGGTGTTCAAGTCTTGCGCCAAAACAGCTAAACTATGGCTTGAAGAAGCAATTTCTTCCATAGATGCCGATTGTTCTTCGGTAGCGGCTGACACCATCTGGGCCTCGTCTACAGCTGATTTGCTGTGACCATCAACAATCTGCATAGATGTTACAATCTGCCGGCTACCGCTTGCCATTTGCTGCATCGCTGCTGAAATTTCCTTCACCTGATTGGAAACCTTCGCCACCAATGTTTCTATTTCGACAAATGCCTGGCCTGCTGCCGTCACAACTTCCGTGCCGACCTCAACTTCATGCGTGCCTTTTTCCATTGCAACGACGGCATGATCTGTCACGCCTTGAATTTCGCCAATCAAATCCGCAATTTTTTTCGCAGCATCCTGCGACTGTTCGGCAAGTTTGCGAACCTCTTCCGCAACAACACTGAAGCCGCGGCCTTGTTCCCCGGCCCGGGCTGCCTCAATTGCCGCATTGAGCGCTAATAAGTTGGTCTGTCCGGCAATGCCTGCTATCGTATCGACAATCTGGCCGATTTCTTTAGATCTTTCGCCTAATGCAGCAACAACACGGGCTGAATTATTAACGGTTTCCTCAATGGCAGACATCTGTCTAACCGCTTTATCCACTGCCATATTGCCGGCTTTTGTTTTATCGACAACTTGCGCCGAATGATCTGCCGCCTGATTGGAACTGCTTGCTGCCTGCTGTATTCCATCGGACATCTGGTCCACAATCGCCGATGTCTGATCGACTGCCCGCAATTGTTTTTCTGCCCCTTCAGCAACATCATTTATCGAGTTTGCCACCTGGTTTACGGCTAATGAAGATTGCTCTGCACTGGCGGTAAGTTCTTCGGATGAAGCCGCCACCTGTTCAGCCGATTCATTGACCTGCTTTAAAAGTGAACGCAAGCTGTTACTCATGCTGTTCAAAGCGTTGCCGAGCTGTCCGATTTCATCTTCTCGTTCCACTCGCTGATGCTTATCACGAAAATCTCCGGCGGCCAGATCATTGCAGGTATCCACCATGCTTTGCAGCGGTTTAGTGATGGTTCTAGCCATGTAATAGCCGCTGACTGCTGCCAAAATGACAACCAATACGATGATGAAAAATATTACCCACAAAATATGGGCATAAGCCTGATTCATTTCCGCTACCGGAAGATAGGTCAACGTGCCCCAGTGATAGCCCTGAATCGGTGCAAACGTGACCAAAGAATCCGCCTTCATCGTGGAAGGCGCCAGCTGATGCCCGGTTTCGCCCTGCAAAACGGCTTTCACATAGGAATTTTCGCCGACGTTTTCTTTTTTCAAGACACGTTCTTTATCCGGATGAGCGATAAGATTTCCTTTTTGATCCACGACATCCACATAACCCGTGGTACCGATAGCTGTCCGTTCTGCCACTTCCCAAACCGTCTTCAAGCTGATATCCGAACCTAAAACCCCTACGGTTTTCCCGTTAGCATCCTTGATCGGCACGGAAATCGTGATCGTCGGCTGCTTGGTCGAAGCAGACACATATACATCGGTTAAATAGGTTTTGCCCGCCATCGCGCCCTTAAAGTAGTCGCGATCCGCCCGATCTCCCAGATCTCCCGAAGTCCGAACCGTTTGTTTTCCGGAAGCATCCATGACATACAGCAATTCAAACTGCGGATTTTTCTGCTGCGCGCCCAGCAGCAGTTCTTTTATTTTTGCGGCATCCATACTGGAAGCCGTCGGCGATACAGCCAGGGTCTCCGTTAACCCCTTTGCATCCTCCATGAAGCGATTGATCTCACTGGAAATCTGCACGGTAATAGCATTATTGCTTTCAATCATTTTTTGCTCAGTGGACTTCACGCTTAAATACATGCTCACGCCACCGACAATTACCACCGAAAGAAAGGAAAATCCCACTAACATAGCGACCAGTTTAGTTTGCAATGTATTCTTCATTACATTTTTAAGACTCACTTCATACACCTCATCTGATTTTTTGATTAGCCTATTGCATTGTTCTTTCACCGCACCTTATTTTATATTATATCGCAAACTATCAATGGTGTCACGCCACTGCAAGCAAAAGAAGAACCCCTGATTTTAAAAACAATGTTTTTCTCACTTTCCACAAAACAGCAATTAAGATGAAAACAACCTCCACCATGCTACGCAACTTATAACATAACTGCTCCGCAAATAAATCTCATATTCAAGACAGAATTTTCAGAATCAACTTGCAATTCATTGGAATCTGTGTTATATTATAGTCATAGACGAAGTGGTTCGTAGATGTCGCCAGACATCGAAACCTTTCATGAGGCAGTTCGGGCGGCTTCTTCTGATGAACTATCCTTAGATCATATCTTTAATCAGAGTGATGTCTGATACGCTAATGATGATAGTTCTACAGTTATGGCGTGTGATTTTGTGAAGCGCCTGCTCTTTCTGGGAAGTCATGCTTTCCCAGAACAAAATCGCAAAGATAATGCTGGATAGCCTGCAGAAGAGACGCTTTCTTCTGCAGGCTATTTATTTGAAGGGAGGAACATACCATGCAAAAATTAATGGAACGGGCTCTGCGCGCGGCGCGGAAATTCACGATTTTGGATTATACCTTTTTTAAACTTGCGCTTGTTTCTTTCGGCATCTTACTCGGATCTTATTTCGCTGCCTTCTTTTCCGACCACCGCAGCCTGCTCTGGATCGTTTTCATCGTATCCTATCTCATCATGTTGTTTCGAATGTTTCTCGTCCATAAATTCTAACGGCAAAACCTGACCGGCAAACGACCGCTGTCGATTGTTTGCCGGGCCACA
>Ga0183099_1000766_pt1 | contig 20966 bp, 18 predicted proteins | sample Biomet1_FD_127788 | JGI IMG/M metagenome (GOLD analysis project Ga0183099, IMG submission 127788) | Microbial communities from bioreactor (seeded with anoxic lake sediment) at LBNL, California, USA - Biofuel metagenome 1 | ecosystem: Engineered > Bioreactor > Anaerobic > Unclassified ...
ATAGAGACAAATAAATGTCATAAAAAAGGCTGCAAAACCAAAACACATAATGCCAACCGGACCTTTTTGATCCATGATTTTTCCTGCATATGGTCGACTCAGGATGACGCCGACTGCATTTGCCAAAAAGAAAACACTTGCATTGTCGATATTTATTTCCTGCGAAAAAAGCACAATAAAGGACAAAATAGCACTATAGCCGATCGCCATGAAAAATACAATGCCCGCATAGGGAAGAACCTTCTTTTCAAAAAAGCCTTGGGCTTTTTTCACGCCATTCATGGTCTGTTCTTCATAATGAATGCCGAACAGACATACACAAGCCATGGCTGCAATAAGTGTCGCCGAAAAGAACATCCCCGAATAATCAAATGTCTGCAAAAGTGTAAGTCCCAGCCATGGCCCAATTAACATAGCGATAGACATCGACAAACCAAAATAACCGATTCCCTCACCACGGCGCTTTGCTGGAATGACATCTGTCGCAACTGTCGCAAGCGAGGTCGTGGAAAATCCCCAAAAAACCCCGTGCACAAAACGAAGTACAAATAGCGCCACGAGGCCAACGACCCAATGATAAGCAAATACTGCCAAAAAAAGCAGTAAAAGTGAACCCCATGCTACCTTCATCCTCCCGGAGCGGTCTACAACATACCCGGCTATCGGGCGCGCTAGCACCCCTGCAAATGCATAAAGCGCAAACAGGACACCGACATCGCTTTTATCTCCAGAAAGTACCTGCGTCGTATAAAGCGGAATCGTCGACATCAAATAATACATCGTCGTAAATGCGAAAAAATTTGCCAGACAGCTGAAAATAAATTTGGTATTCCATAATTTTTCCTGTACTTGATTTTGTATCATGATCTATACTCCTTCCATCTAATAAAAAACACTAGAAAAGAGTTTCTGCTCTCTTCCAGCGTTTTTACTAAATTCTATTTTGTTTTAAGCAAGCTTAAACAAACGTTCTGCATTGCCATGGAAGATAAGTTTGCGTTGTTCTTCCGTTATATCGAGATTCTTGACAAAATCAACCCCCGATGACATCCACCCGTAGACCACCGGGAAAGAACTGCCAAAGAGCAAATGATCCGCGCCACAAACCTTGACTGCACATTCTACCTGATCCTTGCCCCAGGAGGCTGGATGTGTCATATCGTAGAAAATATTGTTTTTAAGATATTTCTGGATACGGTCTGCTTCTGTCGTATCAAAACGAGACAAGACTTCATTTTTCTTCGATTTATGCGGCGTCATGAGATTTTGATTTGCAAACCAATTACCACCGAACATCGTATGAATGAACTTAAGATCGGGGAACTCCTCAAACATTCCGCTGAAAAGCTCGCGGCCAAGAGCCGTAGCCTGATCAACCACACGACCAAATTCGCGGCGCAGATTGGTGAATTCATAGATAGACTGCCAATAAACCGGCAGCGGTGTGTGATGTACGATGACCGGAACCCCCGTCTCGTTTAGAACCTTAAGATACGGCTTGAAGGCTTCATCATCCAAGTAAAGTTGACCGTAATGACAGGCAAGCTGTACGCCGACCATACCAAGCTCCTTGATACAGCGCTCTAGCTCATAGAGATTCTCTTTGCCTCCCCATGGAGGAAGAACTGCATTGGCATACAATCGCCCATGAGAACGTTTGCTCATATCTGCCGCATTATCATTCACGATTTTGCAGGAATCGAGTCGCAACCATTCCTGCCATACTGGCACACGTAGCAGGCCTTTATCTACACCTGCATCATCCATCGCCTTAAGTTTTGCTTCAAGGGAATAATCCCCCTCTACATAATCGAGATTATGATAGCCTTTCGGCTTTTCGAGAATCAGATGTTGCTTACCCGTATCCAGAGTCTCAAGCGTAGCAATCTCTCCAAAGCTGCGCGGTGCCGTTGACAAAAAGCCATCCATAATTTTCTCATTCGTGAAAAGATCTTCTGGTAAATGATGCATGTTACAATCGATAATCATATGAATTCCTCCCTATAAAAGTATTTATCTAAAGATTTATAGTTTCTTTAACAACTAAATTTAGTCTAGCATATTTATGTTGTTATTGCAACTATATATTTTAAAAAGTAAGCTACTTTAACAAAAAGCTATTCTATACATCTTTCTATCTTGCCTCTACCAGACTTTAGGAATCCTGCCCTGATACCTGCTCCGAAACGGTAGTATTCCTCTGCATCAGCATATAAAATGTCGTTGCCAGAATGACCGGCAAAATAAAAATCAGATACAAATCTTGATACCCCACAAGGCTTACAACAAATCCTGCAAGGTTACCGCCTATGAACCACCCGAGATCGATCCCCAGAAAATTCGTATTACTTGCACGACCACGTTCCTCTAACGGTACGCGACGAATACACTCTGACATCAATGCTGGTTGATCGCCAGCTGTACCGCTCCCCACCAGAACAGCTGCCACAAGGAACTGCCAAAGCTCTGTGGCCTGATAAATGACAAACAACCCCAAGGCAATAAGTATCTCACAGGGCAGGATGATGCGGTAACTGCCATAGGTATCCGTGAGTTTCCCCCAGAAAGGGCGTGTACATAGTACCGTCACAGCCTGTACAGTGAAATAGACCCCAATCTGGGTAATCTGCATACTCGTAGCATAAATGACCAGAAAAGCTGTAATTGAAGACTGCGCTATGGCATTCGCCATGGTCATAACCGCCGGGGGAAGCGCTGAAAAGGCAATCATTGCACTAAGTTTCACCGAATACTTATGGGTTTTGTGCCGTTTTGTATCAATTACGATAAAATAGGTCAAGATAAATGCTATAGCACAAATGGCAACGTTAAACTGATACAGAAAATTATATCCATAGACGACGGCGACATTCAGTCCGATCATCGGAGCCGTTGCTTGCGCAATAGTCTGCCCCAAGCCATAAATCCCAATGCCCGAGCCAAGATTTTTCTTCGTAAAGCAGTCTGAGGCAATTGTCATGCAAAGTGTCGAACCAATCCCCCAGCCCAATCCATTAATCCCACGAAATAAAATAAGCAGCCCGACCGTCTTGGAAAATACAAGCCCCGTCACCGACAGCAGGATAATGCCGATGGTCACGCGCAGCAGCAACAGCCGGTTTTCATGATCGACAAGTTGCCCCGATACTGGCCGCAACATAAGTGCACATACCGCAAAAGCGCCTGCCAGTACCCCGATGATCTGGGCCGACGCCCCCAGATCATACGCATATTTCGGCAAAGTCTGCGCGAGCATGTTATTGGAAAAATAAATTAAAAACGCAATAGAAAAAATTGACCAGAATTGTTTGTTTCGCAAAACTGGAATATCTTGCTTAAATTTCTGTTCTATCTGCATAAAATACTCCTTTGTTAGTAATTTGCCCTTATTCTAATATTAAGCATCAATTTGAAACGTTAACAAAAAAGGCCCTGTCCACCAGGGCCTGCCAAAAGCTATCCTTTTTATCTCGCCTTACAGATTCCGTCTATCCAGGCAAAAAGTTCTGTGAGATCATAGTCTCCATCATGTCCACGATTCCATGGAGATGCAAAATCCACCTGAGATCCACGATTCATAAGCTTCGTGGCAAGAATCGCTGGAATAGCAAGTGATGTATCCTGAAATACTTGCCATAGCAACTATTATAGGATAGTATTCATCAAAAGTAAACCCCTTTACGCAACACCCCACAGACTATATTCACTTCATCTGCTTTGAGATACTTCTTGGTAATCGCTTACCTTTTTCTCACTTTTACTAAATATGTATATTTTTCCTCAACGCAAAAAACAGGCGACGGAAACGAGCTAACCGTTCCGTCGCCTTATAAAAATCTACTTCCTTGCACAATGGGGCATTCTTCATGCCTTTCATACGCAAGAATCAATGGTTTAGCTACCTATATAGTTCAATTTACCTTTGTTACTATAGCTTAACTTCTGCTATAAATTTATCCCATTTTCCCTGCCAACGTTTTAGCGCTTTATCTTTTTCCTCATCTGTCATTGCGCTATATTGATATGAATTTTTAATCAGTTTTTTTATCGTCCGCAGATCTACATCCTGGCTAAAATATAATTCCCAAAAATCGTAAGACAGGCCTGTATCAGCAAAAATCTGTGGATCATCCGAGCAAATGACAAATGGTACATTGTCGTTCAAGAATTCCCCCATGGGATGCATCCGCAAATCTTGCGTATAACGCAGAAGTTGATTGCTAATCGGACATATTTCCAAACAAATCTTTGCATCTTGCACTTTGCGTTCCAATGATGGATAACGGTAGATGCTGAAACCATGACCAATGCGTTTTGTTTTTAATAAATAAGCTGCGTAAAGATTATCGTTATCTGCCCAAGAAGTTTCCCCATCATGAAAGTAGAATGGCAGATCAATATTGTTTTCCAAAATCGTCTTAGCATAATAATCCGTTGTATTGTTTCGATCCTCTTCACTCACGAGATCAAACCCAACGATGAAGTTTTCCTTTGAAAACAAGTTTGGATCTTTACGCCACTGCTGTACCTTTTTCATGAAAGCCAATATCGTGTCTGCATCTGTTCCTCTTGATTTAGAGATAATTAACTTTAATGTAAAATCCGGTGATGTTTCCTGTACAGATTTCCATATGCGATGAATGGTTTGAATGCTCTCTTCTTGTGTGCCTTCATGAACGTTGAAATCTGTAGGCAAATCGCCTCGATCTTTTTCGGCAAGCATCAAATCATTACTGTCAACAAGTTTTTGTGGACCAAATCGTAGTTCCACATAATCCAAGTTATCTTGAAGCATTGTTTGAAAAGAGGACCTATAATATTCTTCATAAATCTTTTTGGTTTTTAACACAGGCGAAACGCGACTAAAAATCGCATTAAAATCGTCCCAAATATAGGGGATGGTATCGGCACTGTCATCACTAACCGTAAGCAACTGTTTAAGATCTTTGCTTGTTATTTCTTCTCTTGCAAATGCTTCCTTTAGATTTTTAAAGAATGGATTTTTGGGTTCGTATTCCAAATAAAATAATGTTCCTTTGATATAATCTGAAGTATCCTCGCCCCAGTAAAGATAAACATTAGGATCTGATGCTAACATATTAATAAATTCATTAATGTCTGCGGTAGATGACGTGTGTACATGTAGATTCCCACCTTTTGGCATCTCTTTGAAATATTGGAGTGCTTGGCTTTTTTCTATCATGTCTCTAGCTTTATAAAAAGGCTGCGATGGAGGATAGGTCGTGTAATCCCCACTTTTCATTGCATTTTTTTTCATCGTCGCACGTTCCGCTGCGAGTTTATCATCCAACATTTGTTCACGCGCCGTCAATGCCGGTTCACCTTTGACAAATGCCTCTCTGTCTATTTTTTGCATGGCTATAAAGTCCTGCTGGTATTTCTGATACGCATTATCGTCCGCTTGTACAATCGGCAGCGACAACACAAAAAACTGTACGATAGAAACTAAAACGACTCGAAGTAATATTTCTCTCATTTTTTAAATCATTCCTTTCACCTGTATCAACAGGTATAATTTTAATCTCAAAGAAAAAAGCACTCATCGTTACATAAACGGAACGCCGTCCCCTGGACAGCGTTCCTCTCCATAATGTGCTTTTCTCTCTTCATTAGCTTTTATATTGCCGTTATAGAAATTGCAGAAAGGGCTACATCCACAGAAATTTTCTCCCCAATAACAAGACCATTGGGGCAATTTATTTTTGCACCTGTAGAACTAATATTTAATACGTCTCCTGAATCTGTTATCAATTGCAACGTGTTCATTGCCGTCCCTTCTCCTACTTTCCCATTGATCACCATACCAGTTCCCCCTGATCGTAAAGTCATAACCAAAAAGGCTATGCTGAAAGAAAAACCCCCTTTTTATGAAATTATACCATAAAAAGGAAACCCTCTATTCATTTATCTGTATTCTAGTCATTTCCTTTAAGTTAGTTCAACCACTCTTATGTTTTGTTGTTCTTTCTTTGATTCAATTGGGCTGTTGTTTTTATAATGTGTTCCTTTATAATCAACGTCAATCGAATATATTCTTTCAGCAGGTAAATTGCAGCTGATTTTCCCTTTGTTATCGGTTTCTAATGAGATTGGGACGATATTCCCTACATCAAAATAGCAAGTAACACCAGCATTTGCAAGTGGCTTATACGTGGATATCGTTAAGTTATAGGGATATGTTGCTGCTGTTCCAGTTTTACCTGCACCTTCTTCTTTTGTATTTTTCCCCATAACATCACGATCAGACAAAATCTCCTTGTTTTCCATGATAGTTTTTGTGGCAGCCATCATTTTTCCTCCTTTTAGATTATAATATTTGTTTTCATTATACTCTAAATATTCAGAAAAATATAGTTATTTATGTGTTTTGTTTTTAAACAGCCGAAATACTACAGCTTATCTATCGTGACAACTCGAATTAATGCTATGAAAAATAACGATTGTCACGCCATATATAAATTTTATTTGTTAGATAAAATTTACTGGTACCCTGTATTAATTTATGTTATTATTGCCACATACCAACCAGTATGGCGGTATCCTGTTAATGAAAACTCGCCAAGACATTGCCCCTTTGCTTAATGCTTCTTTCATGGTCCGAAGCATACTTGGCATGAAAAAAGGAGGAACTGCATCTTGAATAAAAAAATGGTATGGATTATTTTCATTAGTATTATCGGTTTACTTATCGCAGGGCTGGGATATCACTTCATAACCAATAAAGACTCCGTAAAAGAAGTATCCACCGGCCTAAACATAGGAGAACATCCCCCCGCGTTCACCTTATATAATTTAGATGGACAACAAGTTACCATTGGCAAAGAAAATAAAATCACTGTACTTAATTTTTGGGCGACATGGTGTCCGCCTTGTCGCGCTGAATTTCCTGAGTTAGATCGCTTTGTTAAGAAAAACCGTGATAAAATTCTATTTTATTCCATTGATTTACAAGAAGATTCTTCAAAAGTAAAAGAATTCTTTAAAAATGGGCAGTATTCTTTTTCAGCACTTTTGGATAAAGATGGTGCCATGGCAAAACAATTTCGTATTACCGCCATTCCAACGACAATTATCCTTGATGACAAAGGGATTATTCGTTATCGAAAAACCGGCGGAATAACCCAAGATGAATTAGAAAATATTATCGCAAAGTTGTAGGTGTTCCGATGAACGTAGAAAACGTATCAATTATAGCTGTATTTACGGGAGGTTTTCTTTCTTTCCTATCCCCCTGTGTCTTACCACTACTGCCAACATTTTCTGCTATTTTAGCCGGATCCGTTGATGAAAAAAATCCTTCATCCTATAAAATTTATATAAATACCTTTTGTTTTCTCTTAGGATTCACTTTAATCTTTATTGCCATGGGAGCAACTGCCTCGTTCATCGGGTCTTGGTTTTTTGATTATCAGCCTGTATTAAAAAAAATCGGTGCCATAATGATTATAATTATGGGCATCATTTTGTCAGGAGTATTCAAAATCCAGCTGTTAGAACAAGAATACAGACCTTTTATGCAAAGAGGTTTACGCGGGCCACTCGGTTCCTTTCTTTTAGGAATGGCTTTTACCATTGGCTGGACGCCTTGTACCGGTCCAATCTTAGCAGCCATTCTGTTTTATGCAAGTGGTACAAACACTGTAATGCAAGGTGCTTTTTTGCTGTTGATTTATGCAATGGGCTTTTCAATTCCATTTTTTATTTTAGCTGTACTTCTCAGAAAGTATATTTTAAAAATGCGAAAATTTTACATTTGGCTGCCTAAAGTTCAGAAACTTGCCGGATTGTTACTGATTTTTATTGGTATTGCTGTTTGGATGGATTGGGTAGAAAAAGGCCTTGGTATCTTTGCATCGTTTTTTTAAGCTAAAGAAAGGAGGTGTTGTACTAATTTTTTAGTACAGCACCTCCTCCTTGCTTTCTTATACAAATGTCTGCTGTATTCCTTTGACCATGAGCATAACCGCCGTAGCCCCCGGGTCTTGACGGCCAACGGATTTCTCCGCATAGTAGGCTGCCCGGCCATGCATAGACTGCATGCTCTTGGTTTTCTCAACACCCGCTTCAGCTGCGGCCAGAGCAGCTGCTTGCGCTTCTTTCATACTCTTGCCGTCTTTCTGCGATGCTTCCAAAGCTTCCACAGCAGGCACAAGTGCATCGAGCATCGTCTTGTCTCCGACCTTGCTCTTTCCCCTCTTCATAACCCCTTCTGTAGCAGCTCGACCCATAGCCACTAGATCGGCTAATCCCAGCTCCAACTTCCCCTTGATTGGCAGCGCTGCCTTGACAAAACAAGTGGATATCAATGTCCCCATCGTCGAAGGCACTGTTGCATTCATCTTCATACCAAGCCTCATGACAACCTTGCCAAGATCCGCATCTTCAATATGGTCAATTTCGTCATAAACAGCACGAAACCCGGAACTCATGGTCAGTCCAAGATCACCATCGCCCATCGCTCCATCCAATTCGATAAGGAATTGTTTATTTTCCTCCATAACGGCTACGATATTCTTGAGAATTTCCTTCATCTCGATCTTCGTTATCTTTTCCATTGAATCCGCTCCCCTCAGCACGATTGTTCAAAAAATGGTGAATAGCATGGTGCATCCATAAATTCTTTGAGTTCTGCATCCAATTTCAGCAGACTGATTGAAAGTCCTGCCATCTCAAGTGATGTTGCATATTCGCCGATGTAGTTGCGGTGAATCTTTATCCCCTTGTCCGTCAGGATTTGATGAATTTTCCGATAAGCGATGTACAGTTCTTCTTTGGGAGTTGCACCTAATCCATTGACAAGTACCGCTGTTTCTTCACCTTCTGTATAGGGCAGATCCACAAGAATTTTAGCGAGCATTTCATCTACAACTTCATCAATCTGACGCAGCTTACTCCGACGGATACCTGGTTCGCCATGAATTCCCATGCCGATTTCCATCTCATCTTCACCGATGCTGAAAGTGGCCTTGCCAGCTTCCGGTACAATGCATGGTGTCAATGCGACGCCCATCGTTCGTGTGAGATCAACCGTCTTCTGGGCAACACGTGTGACCTCAGCCAATGGCAGCATCTTTTCCGCTGCTGCCCCCGCCGTCTTATAGGCAAACAGTAATCCGGCAACCCCACGCCGCTTTGCTTCATTCCCCTTCGGAGCTGAGGCTACATCATCACATCCAAGGACTTCTGTCACTTCGATATCTTCCATTTCGTCGAGATCCCCCGCCATGCCAAAGTTCATGATATCACCGCCATAATTGCCATATAAATGGAGTATACCCGCTCCCGCATGAATGGCCTTATCAACTTCATGCATCTCCTCAGCACTCGGCGAAGCGAACACATTACCGACTGTCACCCCATCTGCAAGACCTTTGCCAACATAGCCAAGAAAAAGTGGCAAATGACCCGATCCACCGCCCGTGGCAATCGCTACCTTACCCATTTTCTTTTCATCGGCCCTTATCACACGATGATAGCTGCCTTCGAGCATTTTTAAACTTTCTGGATGTGCCAGTATGATACCTTCAATCGTCTCTCTCGCAAAATCTTCTGGCCGATTGATTAATTTTTTCATATCACAATCCTCCTATTGTTATACTATTACAGTTTATTTTCCCAGCAATTGGATTTCTTTTGGATACTCCCATTTTTGCAGCTCCGCAAGTGGAACGGCATGCGGTTCTTTACCACCCGTCAAAGTCAATGTGCGATAATAAATTTCCGCCATTTCCTCAACATAATGAGCCTTAAGCAGGGCTTCCTTCAGTTCTGCATCGACTGCGATAACCCCATGGCTTTCCATCAATGCAACGTCGGAGATCTTAAGCGACAACGCAACGAAAGTAGCAAGTTCAGGCGTACCCGGTCGACCATAATCAGCCACCGGAATATATCCTTCTTTACATCCCAAATTGGCCACTTCATAGACAATGGCTGGGATGTTCTTTTTTAAGATGGAGAACGCCGTGGCAAAACGTGAATGTGTATGCGCAACTGCATGGATGTCCTGTCTCGTCTTATAGACTTCCAGGTGCATTAAAGTTTCACTTGTTGGACGCAATCCCGTTTCCGCTTCGATTACTTTGGCAGCGAGATCAACGACCACGATATCATGGTAGCTGAGTTCCTCTCGATCCACACCCGTCGGTGTAATGCAAACATAGCCGCTTTTAGGGTCTCGCAAGCTGAAGTTCCCGGAACGATGCTTACAAAGCCCGGAACGATCGGCTTCTTGTGAATATTTGACTACTTGTTGTTTAAATTTTTCTAACATAATAGATATTCCCCCACTTATTTTTTTTCATCGAATGATCGATTAATTGCTGTCATATGTTTGAAATACCAAACAAAGCCAACGAAAAAGGCTGCCAGTACAGCAACGCCCGCAACTTCGCCATTAAAAGCATGCGCTAGTGCCCAACGGAACTCCGGAGCTTCCAGTTGTATCCATGTGATATATTGTCCAGCCGCAACCTGCAAGGTTCCGGTATCCGCTGCCATTTTTGTTAACATCGGTGCAAAACTCGTTGCTACTGCCAAATACATCGGCGTTGCTATCAACGAGATAATAATCATCCGAATGAGGTTTCCCCTAGCAACAACAAGTGCTGGCACAGCAACGACAACATTGATAATCGAGGCCAGAGGAATAACGTTGTTCATTCCTAATTGGCTCATAACAATCGCCAAAATCAATTCAAATGGTACAAGAATGATTGCTGTAACCCATATTTCCGACTGTCCAGCCAAAAAAGGCCAGTCAAGCCCGACATAGAAGTCGCGCCCCTTAAATTTACTTTTCATGAACGTACTCGTTGCATCCGCTATAGGCGCTAATGCCTGCATGAAAAGCTTGGCGACCATAGGAAACAATACCATCGCGGTTGCTACTTGCATAGCAGTAACAACAATCCCTTTAAAGTCATACCCGCCCATACCAGCAATCAAGCCACCAACGATGAATCCCATCACGCTGTTTTCACCGAAGATACCTAATTTATTTTTCAAATCCTTGGCATCCATATTGATTTTGTTGATGCCCGGCACAAAATCTACCATCCGATTGATCAATGCCAGAAACGGTGCTTGCAGCATCATCGGATGCGTGCAAGTAACACCCGGTATCTTGCAGATATTGTAAAGTTGCTTCTGTATAAGATCCGCATTGATTAACTCAAACACAATCTGAATGCCTGCTGCGATAAGTCCAAAAGCCAGACTGCCCGTAAGACTCGTGACCATTGCTGCCACAAAGATCTTGCCCCAAACATTCCAAAGGTCAACATTGAGACAGTTCGTCCATTTGAGTGCGAGCATGATCAAATTAATGGCAATCTGAATAGGAAACAAGAGCAGTGCATAAGGCCAAGCCCAAGCAATCGCAGCTATCGGCGACCACCCCACATCAATAGCTGTCAACTCCAAACCAGTCCTCTCCACGAGAGCTTTGGCCGCAGGACTGATTGCATCAAACATAAAACCTAATACGACATTCATGCCGGTGAAGGCAATCCCTAAGGTTATACCTGCTATGATTGCCTTCTTCGGTTTCATGCCCATGCACAGTCCGAGAATGATCATGATGACCGGCAGGAATATTGCCGCTCCGAGGCCCAATATATAATTCAATACAGCTTCCATATTTTCTAAGGCACCTCACTTTTATAATTTCTTTCGCATTTGTCTGTGGTATAATGAATATGCAAATTCTAGATCTCGTCTTTGAGATCGCCCCTCCCGTCTTCCGCGGGAGGGATTTTTTTATGTTTCAATAAAGCCTTTAAGTTTTTCCCATTCATCATCAAGTCCGATTCCCGTAAGAAAAGGAATCCCGCTGATAGTCGGCTTATTGAAGGTATTCGCCTCTGATGAGACAATCGAAACATAAATATCACATTGATCAATGATGCTTTCTAGTGATTTTATATCGACTGCTTCCACTACAGCATCCAAATTTTCATCTTCACACATATTGCCAATCTTTGATGCCACCGTTTGAGACGTTGCCACACCTGAACCACAAGCCACATAAATCCTCTTCATTGCATTCCACTCCTCTTCATTTTTTGTCCAAAATTGCCGATAATTTGCCAAGTAACGCTTTTGCATCGTTTGATTGATATACATCGAGCAGTTTTTCCTCTTGGGAAAAAATCGACATCAACTTGCTCAATGTTTCCAAATGTGCTTTGGGATCTGTTACGGCCAGCATAAAGATGAGACTCGCCGAAACATCCTTCCCACTGTTTCCCATTTCCTTGAACATCACAGGCCGAGCCAACTTCGCTACTAAAATTGCGGCTTCATTTACGTGCTGCGGAGCAGCATGTGGCATTGCCAGCTGCACGCCCGGCGTATTGAGCCCTGTGGGAAACTCTTGTTCCCGGTCGAGAATGGCTTGTCGATAACTTTCCTTAACGTATCCTTGCTGCTGTAATACACCGGCAAGCCTCGTTAGCAACATTTCTGCATCATCTGCCTGGTAATCAAGCAAGACCAGTTCTTCATGTAATAGTGATGCCATGCCTCTTCCTCCTTTTCCTTTGCGATAAAAGCTGTTTTTACGGTCTTGCCTGTCCGTTGTCAGCCTCTGCTTTTCTATATTTGCAAGTACCATGCCAACCTGCTGCATAATGCTCCGATCCTGGCAAAAACAAGCTTCTTCCATTATTTTTATGCACTATCTATCCAAGATCTCCATCAGTGCATAAAACCATCCCGTTTTTAGCCAAAAATCCGTCTTAATTTTATGCACTAGTTAAAAATAAAATTTGAAATTTCTCTCTATTTAAGGTAAAGTGTAAGAAACATATTGAAAAATCTTACATAAACGAGGCTATTATTATGAAAAGCTCTGATACTATTCTTTCTTTCATTCGAAAGAACTGCAGCCCGTCGGACATAGAAACAGCCGTGCAAAAAGGAATCGCCCCTGGCATCCACGCTGGACAAATTCAAGAGGAACTTGGTATGATCCGCAACAATGCCAGCACACTATTGAACCAATTACACAAAGCAAACGCACTAATCAAGATCAATAGCCGCCCCGTCAGCTTTATCGCCTATGATATATTTCAAGACTTCCGCCAAAACCATAACCTAGAAGTCAAAGATTCCTATTCTCTAAAGGAAATCGTATCTGCCCCATCTATAGTAGAAAAGCCTGACCGTGATCCATTCGATCACCTGCTCGGCAAGAACGGCAGCTTGGCTAACCAAATCAGTCAGGCAAAAGCAGCTATCGTCTATCCGCCGAAGGGCCTCCATACATTGATTCTCGGTGCCAGCGGCGTCGGCAAAACAACTTTTGCCGCAACCATGCATGGCTATGGCATGCATGTGCATAACAAGACTGCCGAGACCTTTCCTTTCGTGACATTCAACTGCGCAGATTATTTCAACAACCCGCAACTACTTCTCGCTCAACTTTTTGGACACACGAAAAGTGCTTTCACGGGTGCCAATCAGGATAAGGTCGGCTTAGTCGAAAAAGCCAACGGCGGCATCCTCTTCCTTGATGAAATACACCGTCTGCCACCAGACGGCCAAGAAATGCTCTTTTATTTGATGGACAAAGGAGAATACAGCCGTCTAGGTGAAAGCTCAGCCAAGCACAAGGCGAATCTGCTAATCATCGGTGCAACAACAGAAAAACCGGAGGACAACCTTCTCGCCACCTTCATGCGCCGTATTCCTGTAACCATCCAATTGCCAGCTTTCGAACAAAAACCTATTGCAGAGCGAATTGAGATCATTGAACATTTCTTCCATTATGAAGCCATCAATCTAAACCGTTCGATTTCACTAGCCCCGGAGACATTAAAAGCACTAGCTGTCTATGATTTTGCAAATGGCAATATCGGCCAACTGCGATCAGAAATCAAACTGCTCTGTGCCAAAGCTTTTTTGCAATACCTTCAGGATAACCAACCGATCCAAATCGGCTTTTCCCTGCTCAACAAAGAGATCAAAGCCGGCATATTCGCCTTCGATAAGCTCGATTCAAAAACAAAGCAATACCTCAATATGTTCGCCGAAAATATTCCAATATCACCAGATAAGCTGCGCCGTCACGATCCGCTCGAAATCCCGACAAATCTTTATGATGAAATGTCAAACAAGCTCAGTGATTTACAACAGAAAGGTATGAACAAAAGTGATATCCACGAAGTCCTAGCCAAAGATGTCAATGATTATTTCAGCCGCATCTTGAAAAACTTTCACAATGATCCGGTTGATATCCATACACTCTACAAGATCATCCCCAAGGAAGTTGTCGACTTCACTGCTGAACTGGTCGATTTTGCGCAGCATCATTTGGCAGGAAAATTCAAGAACCAGTTTATCTTTGGTCTCTGTTTCCATATCCATACACTGCTCCATCGCTTGAATACTAACCCTATCCTCCCGCTACCACAGCTCTCGCAAATCCGATGTGATCATCCCAAAGAATTCCAAATAGCACAAGAAATGGTCAAAAAACTTGAACAAAAGTTCAGCGCTGTTATTCCCACCTATGAACAAGGATTCCTAGCACTATTGTTAGCCCAAAACAAGGCAGATGCCGTAAGTCAGGATCGCATTGGCATCATCATCATCTGCCACGGTGATTCCACCGCCAGCAGCATTGCTTCCGTTGCCAACACGCTGCTCAACACCAATTGGATGAAGGCCATCGATATGCCGCTGACAACTACCATTAACGAGACCTACGACAAAGTACGCAGCATGGCCATTTCCATAAACCGTAACAAAGGTATCCTCCTCCTCGTCGATATGGGATCTTTGGTTGATTTCGGACACCGCCTAATGGAAGACACCGGCATTCCGGCTCGTGTAATCGACAGCATATCAACCCCAGCTGCCCTTGAACTACTGCGCAAAATCCTCTACAAAACGGAAGATCTCACTACACTCTACCATTCTTGCAATATTGCCAAACATACACAAGCTAGATCCGCCGCCAAAAAACCAGCGATTCTGGCTGTCTGCATAACCGGGCAGGGATCAAGCCTGATGGTCAAGGAAATTCTCGAAAAGATGCTGCCAGATTCCTATAGACAAAAGTTTGCGATTGTTGTCGCCGACTACCTCACCGTCCAAAAAAACTACCCGGACATGAAAGACATTTACGAATTTGCCGCCGTCATCGGTAACATCGATCCCCAGATTGACTTGCCATATTATCCGGTCGGCCAACTGCTTGATCCAGACGCTCAAAAAGAATTCTTCAACCTGCTCGACATCCAGGCTGCTACCATACCATTGATCTCTAGTAGTGACACCTATAACAAGGCCCAGAGCCTGCTTGAGCAATACGTTAAATATGTTAACCCCAAGCTCGCTCTAAAGCACATCAAAGGATTCATTGAAGCCATTCATTTCGCCCCGCCCAAAGATGATTCACTACTCGACTTGATCATCCATCTTGGGTGCATGCTCGATCGATGCTTACATAAGGATGCGATTTACTTCGACAATATCCGACTATTCCAGCAAGAAAATGAATCCCTGTTCGGAATTGTCCGAACAGCAGCCGATGAATTAGCCAATCACTACGACACAAAAATTAACGATGACGAGGTATGCTATATCGTAAAAATCATCAAACCAAAAAATTAAACGCACCATCTAGTTGATAGCTTGCATGTTTTACTACTTATAATATTTTTAATACATTTCTAAATTTTTACATTTTTCAAGGCAAAATACGCTCCTACGCCAATAATTGATTCCCACTTGTATAGAAATCTTATCCTAAAAAGCCCTTGGAATGTTCATTTCATTCCAAGGGCTTTCCTGCTTTCTTCGTTTAACAGGTTTTTTGGCAAACCATAAAGTTTTTCTACTCATATTTTTTCATATAATATTTATACGAAAAAATATTCCAGCCGATAAGTCCTAATAATATAACCGAAGTCGACAACGGCAAACCATTATATTCAATGACCCTTTCCAGCGGTGTATTCTCCGTCCCCTTAGCTTCGGCATCTTCCCCTGTAAGCGAAAAACCAAGTCCCCAAGACACTTCTCTTGTATTTCCCGGAACAGCAATTTCTGCCGGCACCCGTGCGTAGGAAAACTGCAAACAAGACAGGCAGAATAAAAAGATAAGAATCGCTAACGTCGTCAGCATTGTATTTTTGCTAGCCTGTCCAGTTAGAACAACTTCTCGTTCATCCCGTTCGCGCATAGAAGTCATCCTTGTGAGCACAATTTGCCGAAAGTTGCCGGAAAGCAGCAATTTTACACTTACATATAAAGCTCCTAAAATCCATGATCCAAAGACATAACACCCACCAATCTGATACCATATTCCGGCATAAACATTACTCTGTGCTAAATGTTCCAATGGAAGAGCCTTATAGGACAAAATGAATAGAACCAGTACCGGCAATTCATACAGAAGCACTTTCATTACTACTGCATCAAATTTTTTCATTCGTATCTTCCTCCTCAATAAAAAAAATAGTGGAAATATCCTTTTTAAAAAAACGCGCCAGGCGAAAGGCCAGCTCCAGCGACGGATTATAGCCACCACCCTCGATGGCCACAATTGTTGCCCTTGTAACACCGATGGCTTTAGCTAGTTGTTCCTGCGTCAACCGCTGCTCTGCCCTTAAAACATTTAATCGATTTGTCATTTTTAACTGCTGCTCTAATTTTCCCATATCATGCTCCCTTCCGCGTCATTAATGTATCATTTATTTTACTTTATGTCAAGTTTATTTTACATAACACAAAGAAGTTCCCATTCGAAAAAAAACGCCAAGAGCAGCCATTTTCAAGGCATTTCTTGGCATCCCATAAAATTTTTTAATGCGATCAATGCTGCAGCTCGTTTATATCCTTCCCAAAACTTAAGCTTTCTATTTTCAAAAGAAACCTTATTGTCCCCCTACAGGTATCTGCCTACAGATACTTTTGGCGACATCCATTTTAAATTGTTTAATTTACTACATTCTACGATGTTGAACAAATCTACAATACCCTTTATATTTTTCTAATTTTGTAACAAATCGCATACATTGTTGGCAAGACAAGCAATGTAAGAATTGTCGCTATTAAAAGTCCACTGGCTATAGCTACTGCCATTGGCCCCCAAAAAGGGCTCGTCATCAGGGGGATCATCCCTAAAATAGCTGCTGCGGCGGTTAGCATAATCGGGCGAAATCGCAATACAGCCGAATTAATCACTGCGTTCCAAGGATCTTCTCCCTCGGCAAGATGTTTTTTTATCTGATCAATTAATATTACAGAATTTCTTATTATCATCCCGCTAAGCGCTAAAATCCCTAATTGTGCAACAAATCCCATAGATTTATCCGTCAGTAACATACCAAAGCCTACCCCAATCAAGCCCAAGGGTGCAGTGAACAGCGTAAGAATCACTAACTTTATATCTCTAAGCTGAAACATCAAAAGTGTAATAATCACCAAGATCATGATCGGTACAGGTACTGATAAAAATTGAATTGCCTTCTGACTATCGGATAATGCTCCATCCACTTCTATACTGTATCCTAGTGGCAATGTATGTCTCAGTTCTTCGGTTTTGTCATATATTTTTTGTGTAGCATCATTTGCCGTTCCACTTTTTATATCGGCTTGCACCGTTATCGTCGGTTTTAGGTTTCGCCGCCAAATCAATCCGTCTTCTGCTTCAAACGTTATTTTTGCAATTTGATCGAGAGGAACGTATCCTGCACTTCCTAAATAAATTGGAATATCTTTTATTTTAGAAAGATCCTGCCGATCATCATTTTTTAACCGTAAGTCCATAGCAATCGTACGATCTCCCGCATAATATTGTGCTACCGTCATACCAGACAATTCCATATAAAGCATTTTTTGTACAGATTGTCCTGAGATGCCCATCGTTCGTAACTTATCCTGATCCAAGGTTAAATGTAAAACCTTGCTTTTTTCATTCCAATCCAAAGTAATATTTTCATTATTTGGATCATCATAAACAATATTTGCTACTTTTCCTGCAAGCTCACGAACTTTATTTTTATCATACCCGGAAACCCTCAGCATAACTGGATAATCAGCAGGCGGTCCTGTTTGTATGAAATTCAGATTCGTTCTAACGCTCGGAAATTTTTCGGCTAACTCCTGTTTTATTTTTTTTGTTAAGTCCTCACGCGAGGCAACATCCTTTGCCACAATAACAAATTGTGCATAATTATTGGTTGGCAATTTAGGCGTAGTTGTCAATACAAATCTTGGAGCTCCTTCACCTACATAATATGAATAATTATCAATTTCATCTTTTGTCGCATTCAAAAACTCCGAAAGCTCCGCGGCAACAGACTCTGACGCTTTTAGCGATGCTCCTTCTGGCAGCTCTAATGCAACTAGAATTTCCGGTCGCAAGGACGGTGGGAAAAATTCTTGCCGCACAAATTTCAAGGAAAACAGGGCTCCCATAAAACTAATAAGCGTTAAAACAACAACCAGTTTTTGATGTTTCAGACACCACATCAAAATTTTTCTAAAGTACCCGTAAAATATTTTTTCCAAAGAAATCGCTTTCTTTTCAGGTTTTTCTTTCGTATTTGAAATGCGAATTAAATAATATCCAAAAAGCGGCGCGACCATGACCGATATAATCCAAGATAACAATAACGCAATTGCTATTACCGGAAATAAACTTTTACAAAATTCCGAGGCCATTCCTTTTGAAAAAGCCACTGGAATGAACCCCGCACACGTAATAAGCGTTCCTGTAAGCATCGGTTTTGCGGTAGCTCGAAATGCATAGCAAGCCGCATCAAAGCGACTATAACCTTCTTCCAATTTTACGCTCATCATTTCTACCGCAATAATTGCATCGTCGACAAGGAGTCCCAATGCTATAATGAGTGCCCCCAATGAAATTTTTTGCAAATCTATTCCCAAGAGATACATTCCACAAAACACACCAGCTAAGACGAGCGGAATGCAGCCAGCTACGACCAATCCACTTCTCACACCTAAACTTAAAAAACTAACTGCCAGTACAATTATAATGGATTCCCTGAGCGTACTTACAAATTCACTAATAGAATCGTTCACGACAGCCGGCTGATCAGAAACCTTATGAATTTCTATCCCTAATGGAACACCATCTTTAATTTTCCCGATTAAAACATTTAAACGATCCCCTAAGGTTAAAATATTCCCACCAGGTTCCATAGACACAGCAATCCCCACCGCTGGTTTTCCGTTAAAAAACATCTTCGGTTCGGCTGGCTCGGAATATCTTCTTTCAACTTTGGCAATATCGCCCAATCGTAAAACTTTCCCCGCCACATTGATTGGCAAAGCTTTTATTGCATCAACATCTTTAAATTTCCCTGTTATACGCAAATAAACATTGTCGGATTTCGTTTCTACCATTCCTGACGGAGTCATCTCATTTTGCGTTTTTATTGCATCTGCAATGGCAGCTGGGCTAATTCCCAATTCTGCAAGTTTTTGATTTTCAACTTCAATATAGACTTTTTCTGTCTGTTCTCCCAAAAGACTTACTTTTTGGACGTTCGGCAAAGCCAATACGAGTCTCCGAATTTTTTCGGCATTTTTTCTTAGCTCTTCATAAGAATACCCTTCACCTGTAATTGCATAAATTGAACCATATACATCATCAAAACGATCATTATAATAAGGTCCATAAACCCCCTGCGGCAGATTTGCCTTTTCATCTTCACAAAGATTTCTTACCTCTTGCCATCGCTGCCTTATTTTATCATTATCAACATCCTGTCGAAGATTTACATAGATAACCGAGGATCCCGCACTAGAATAACTTTTTACATAATCCAAGCCCACGGTATCTTGTATTTTTTTCTCCAACTTATCGGTGACTTGTTCTTCCATTTGTTCCGCACTTGCTCCCGGCCAGCTAGCCGAAACTATCATTTGGCGTATTGTAAATGGTGGATCTTCCATTCGCCCCAGTTGTACATAAGACACAATACCTGCAATAAAAGTAATAACAATAAAGTACCATATCAAATCTTTATTTTTCAATGCAATTTCCGTTAAATTTTTCATGATACGTTATCACCCTCAAAAATTTTTACTTTTTCGCCATCGTGCAATTTATTTACGCCTGCTATTACGATGACATCTCCAATCGAAAGCCCTTTTATTTTCACTTGATTCTCCCCCAGGTTTTCAGCTTCTATCGGCTTTAAACCCACCGTGTAATCCTCATTGACAACCCAAACGGATAATTTTTCGCCTGTTTGATAAATTGCGGTCAGGGGAACCATCGTGCTAATTTCATTTGTTTGAGCAACTTCATCTGTTGTATTAACACTAGCTGTCATCCCCAATTGCACGCCATCCGGCATTTGAGGAACGGCTATTCTTACTTTATAGGTACGAGCTGTTGCATCGGCCATTGGCGAAAGTTCTCTTACACGGCCATCTACTTGCATCTTATCAAATGCCCAAAAAGAGACTTTTACGGGAGTGCCAATCTGCAGGTATTTTAACCGATTTTCAGGTACATTAATCTCAACCTCCATGGCACCGGTTTCAACAAGCTTTAGAACGATTTGTCCCGCTGACACAACCTGCCCCGCTTCTACATTTATCGCAGAAACCACACTATCACCATCTGCCCTGAGTTCCGTATAGGATAAAGCATTTTTACCTTGTTCCCCCGCTGCTACAGCTTCCCGATAAGCAGCATCCGCCGCAGCGTAGTTCGCTTGATACTGATCTATTACCGAAGCAGAAACGGCCGCTTCTTCATAGAGTTTCTGATAACGCTGTAAATTAGCCTGTGCCAAATCCAGCTGTGCCTGTGCACTATTCACTTTAGCGGTACTTTGATTTACCTGCTGCACAATAGTCTTTAGGATTCCATGGCACCGGTTTCAACAAGCTTTAGAACGATTTGTCCCGCTGACACAACCTGCCCCGCTTCTACATTTATCGCAGAAACCACA